>CBJMC01400__coassemble_897_pt1 | contig 24751 bp, 20 predicted proteins | sample CBJMC01400__metabat2_high_PE_029 | metagenome-assembled genome bin CBJMC01400 | reverse complement strand
TGTATATGGTGACGGTTTCTGTGCCGTACTGTTGTCTGTAGATCAAGGATAACGCAATGAGTACAAAAATACAATCGGGATTTTTGCCAAAATATTTTTTCAGATTTTGTTAAACTTTTTCTGATATCCGGCAGTTATTTATAATGAGACAGCCGGACTGCAAGACTGACAAAGCAGAAGAATAATACAGTGGAGAAGGGGAAAAAGAGACATGAAGGACAGAAAACTGATCGAGAGAGCCCGAAACGGCGACAAAGACGCTCTTGACGAAATTGTTATCAGATATTACGACGACATTTACCGATTCTGTCTTTACATGACCGGGGAGGAACAGGATTCCTATGACATCTCCCAGGAAGTGTTCCTTCGTTTTTTCTCCTATATGAATTCTTATCGCCACAGGAACCTGAAAGGTTATCTTCTGATCATAGCGAGGAATCTCTGCCGGGATTATTTACGCAGAAGGAGCCGGGAAAATGAAACCGGATTTCCGGACGGGCTGGCGGAGAAGAAAGATCCCATCGGCAGCGTCGAACTGGAACTGCTGATGAACCGCCTGTTGGGGCAGCTCCCATGTGAACAGCGGGAGGTAATCATCCTGCGTATCCGGGAGGAGTTTAAGTTCAAAGAGATCGCTGGGATAACAGGGGACAGCCTGTCCACGGTAAAATCCCGGTACCGCCTGGGAATTGCCAGAATGCGCAGTCTGCTTGAATCAGAGAAAGGGGATGACAGTCTATGACGAGCAAGCGCGAGGAAAGAAAATTAAAAAAACTGTTCAGAACTGCGGACAGCCGGATTATGATCGATCCAAAGCAGCGGCGCCGGACGGCAGTTCTTCTGCAGCGGATGGCGGTTGGAGAAAATGTGGCAGTCGTAGAAAGCATGGAAGCCGGAGAACGAGTGACAGTCATAGAAAGCGCGGCGGGCGGATGGGATAGTGAACGAAGGCTTATTGATACGAAATCAACGTGGCAGATCCTGAAAAGCCAGCTGCACTATATGGAAAAGAAATTCTGGGCGGCGGATATTCTGGCAAACCTGGTGTTTGTTTCGTTCTTTTTTATCCTGCGATTTTACGGAGCCGGGACTGCGGATATCCGGATGTATTCTTCACTTGCCGCTTCGATATTGGGGAGCGTATCCATTCTGGTTCTGTCAAATGTTTTCGGAAATGGCATGGCGGAGCTTACGGAGACGTGTTTTTTTAATATGAAGCAGCTTGCGGCGCTGCAGATGACGGTGCTGGGTTTTGTGAATCTTGCGGGGCTTACATTTGCGGCGGTTTATGCGGGGATACAGTGGCGGATTCCGCTGATCTGGATGGGACTTTATGTGGGGGGCCCTTTTCTGTTTACTGCGGCGGTGAGCCTGTCCTGTCTGATGAAGGAAATGCTCAGAAATCAAGCTTTTTGCGTGGTTGCAGCAGGAATGATCTCCGCGGTGCTGTTTTCTGTACTTGCCTCTCTTTCGGGACTCCCGGCGGGAGTGCGGAGGGCTGAATCGGCTGGGGCTTTTCTGCACAGGAATGAATGGATATCAGAAAGTGTCCTGATATCCGGAAAGGAACTGCTGAGGGAGAGCGGACTGGCACTGTGGATTGTCATATTTGCAGGGGGAGCAGTTCTGCTGGCTGTGCAGACAGCCCGGCTGTTTGGAAAAATCGGGAAAGGGGAGATTTTATGCACAGACTGGAACTGACAGGAATTGAAAAGGAATTTAAAGGGAAAAAGGCCGTGGAGTGTACAGACCTGCAGCTCGCGAGCGGTATATACGGTCTTCTGGGGGAAAACGGAGCGGGAAAAACGACCTTGATGCGGATGATCTGCGGCGTGCTGCGGCCGGACAGAGGAGTAATCCGATGCGATAAGATTCCTATCGGAGAAATGGGAAAATCCTACCGCGCCCTGCTGGGGTATCTGCCTCAGGACTTCGGATATTATAAGGACTTTACTGCAAGGCGGTTTCTGAACTATATGGCCGCTCTGAAAGCTCTGCCGGAAAAATACGCGGCAGAGCGGATCGATGAACTTCTGGAACTGGCAGACCTGAAACCGTTTCAGAACCAGAAGCTGAAGACATACTCCGGCGGAATGATTCGGAGAGTGGGGATTGTCCAGGCACTTCTGAATGATCCGAAGATCCTTGTTCTGGATGAGCCCACAGCGGGACTTGACCCGAAGGAGCGGGTGCGGTTCCGAAATATGATCAGCGCCCTTGGGAAGGAACGGATCGTGCTGCTTTCGACGCATATTGTGACGGATGTGGATTACATTGCAGATCAGATTCTGATCATGAAGGAGGGCAGGATCATCCGGAAAGGGACGGAACGGGAGCTTGCGGAGGCTCTTCCGCAGATTGTGTGGGAATGCAGAGTGTCCGAAAGCAGTGTGGAGCACTTTGAGAAGAAATACATCGTCAGCAATCTGCGCCGCAGCGGAGATGAGAGCGGAAGAGAAGTGGAACTGCGGATTGTCTCGGAAGAAAAGCCGACAGCAGATTCCATACCCCGGGAAGCGGTTCTGGAAGACATATATCTGTATCTGACACGGGAGCGGCAGCACTTTGCGGAAAATTTTACAGAAAAAGCAGGACGGAAATCCGGCAGAAGAACGCAGACGGGAGGAAATACAGATGAGATTATATAAAATGGAACTGTACAAACTGATCGGCAGAAAGTTTTTCCTGGTCAGCCTGGCAGCAGGGATGGCACTGCTTTTTCTTTATTTCTGGTTTGTCAATGTAGGCGAAGAGAGGTCCACGGTGAACGGGACGCTGTACACGGGGTATGAGGCAGTCCGGACGGACCGGCGGATTACGGAAGAATTCAGAGGTGTATTTACCGATGAGACCGCGCAGCAGATCATTGACAGGTGCGGATTCCCTTCCCAGGTGGAAGAATATTACGGCGGGTTCCGGGATGAAAATTATCTGAACGGATTTGTCACCGAGTATCTGGGAAACGGATATTTCAGCAGCTGGGACGACTACCGGGTGTCGGATGATCTGTACCCGCTTGCTGATACCGAACTGGGGAAAGCGGCGGAACTTACGGGGAAGGAACTGATATTTGACTATGTGAAAGGGTGGGGCGTTCTTCTCGATACACTGCAGATGGGAATGGTTTTCGCAAGCATTCTGATCCTGATCGGGATCTCGCCTGTATTTGCAGAGGAGAGACAGTGCCGGACTGCGCCGCTTTTGTTTACAAGCGAGGAAGGAAAGAACAGGGATGTTGCGGCGAAGGCTGCCGCGGCATTTACCCTTGCCGTGCTGGTATATGCTGTGATGGCAGCAGGCGCGCTTCTCATGGTCGGAAGCGTCTACGGCACCGGCGGAGGGGAGTGTATCAGCGGGATTGTGATGATGCGGACGCTGAACACGGCGAATGCGGCGTCCATGATCCCGGTGTCCCGTTTTACAGGCATTGTCCTGGCGCTGAATTTCCTGGCGATTGTTTCCCTGTGCGCCATTACTCTTTGTGTATCCGCGTATTTCGGGTCCCTGTTTCAGGCGGTGTCCGTATCCTGTATGATCTGGCTGGCGCCTCTGATGCTCCGGATTCTGTTCGGCGGGGCGGGATATATGCTGGCGGCGGGAATGCCTCTGTTTCTTATTATGTACGGAATTGTCGAGGACTGGTACCGGATACTTTTTATTCCGGCAGGCGTTGCGTTGGCGGTTCTTGTCTGCTGTACGTTGGACGGGTGCAGAAAATACAGGGCTTCGGAAACAGTGTGAGTTTCTGTTGCACGGAATTTGTATAAAATATATAATAGTTCCATGGGTTTACAAAAATATTCTTGTAAAGTGAGGGAAAAGACTATGCCAAAAATATTTGCAGCAACAAATCCTGAAATCAGTGAAAGAGAAAAACGCAACATGGAACGCTCCAGAAAGATAGCTTCCCAGGGGATGGTTCTTCTGGAGAACCGGGGAGCCCTTCCTCTGAAAGAAACAGGCAAAATCGCTCTGTTCGGAAACGGCGCCCGCCGTACGGTCAAGGGCGGGACTGGTTCCGGCGATGTGAACAGCCGTTTTGTGGTAAATGTGGAACAGGGACTGGAGGAAGCCGGTTTCACAGTGACAACAAAGGCGTGGATGGACCGTTATGACCAGGCGGTGAATGACGCACGCAGAACCTATTTCCTCGGGATCAAAGAAGCTTTGGAAAAAGAGGGAAGAGCCGCGGTTATGAGACTTTTTACAGAGCCTTTCCAGGCTCCGGGGATTATTCCCGTGACAGAGGAGGATGTCAGATCCGCGGATACGGATACCGCAGTGTTTGTGATCGCCAGAAATTCCGGAGAGGGCAAGGACCGCTCGGCGGGAGCCGGAGATTTCGAGCTGTACGAGGAAGAGAAGGCGGCGGTGAAGCTTCTGGCAGAACGCTTTGAAAATCTGGTCGTCGTCCTGAATGTGGGCGGTGTGATCGACACTTCCTGGCTGAAAAGCGCGGAAGGAGTCGGCGCAGTTCTCCTGATGAGCCAGGCCGGAAATATTGGCGGATATGCGCTCGCTGACGTGCTGACCGGAAAAGTGGTTCCGAGCGGACATCTGACGACCACATGGGCAAAGAACTATCTGGATTACCCGATGGCAGCGGATTTCAGTTATAAAAACGGGGATCTGGATGATGAATACTATAAGGAAGGCATTTTTGTGGGATACCGCTATTTTGACACATTTGGCATCGAACCGTCCTATCCTTTCGGGTACGGGCTGTCCTATACGGATTTTTCTGTGCGGACACTTTCTGCAGAGGCGGATGAAAAGGAAATCTCCGTAAAGGTGGAAGTTAAGAATACCGGGGAGAGTTACTCCGGAAGAGAAGTCGTGCAGGTCTATGTCAGCGCGCCGGCGGGGCGTCTGGAAAAGCCTTATCAGGAGCTTGCCGCGTATAAAAAGACAAAGGAGCTGGCGCCGGGAGAAACCCAGGAGCTTACGATAAGCTTCCCGACAGAGCGCATGGCGTCCTATGATGTGGAAAAGGCTTCCTGGGTGCTTGAAGCGGGAACGTACTATATCCGTGTGGGTGTGAATTCCAGGGCAACCCATATTGCGGCGGCGGTGGTTCTGGACCAGGAGGCAGTGACTGAGAAACTCTCCAACCGTCTGCCTTTAGACTGTGAGATGGACGAGCTCTCCGCCGCCGGTGCTGTACCGTATACATATGAAGGGGAAGATGCAGAGAAGAAGGAAGCGGTAAGGCTTCCGATTTCCGCCGGGAAGATTCCCTGCAGAGAAGCTGTCTATCATACGGGAAATGAAGAGCTGCCGAAGAGCACACGCACGGATGTGATCACCATGGATCAGGTGCGCGCCGGGGAAGCCTCTCTGGATGAACTTGTATCCCAGCTGACTGTTGAACAGATGGCAGAACTCTGTGTAGGCACTGCAAGAGGAGGCATGGGCGGTGAATCTGTGATCGGAGCGGCGTCTGCCCTCTGCCCGGGAGCAGCAGGAGATACCACGTCTATTATGATAGAGGACAGAAATGTGCGGAACATGATTCTTGCCGACGGACCCGCAGGATTGCGTCTGTCCCGGTATTTTGTCGCAGATTCCCAGGGAAATATTGTTCCCGGGACCGGAGATTCTCCGATGCCCGATATGGATGAACTCAAAGGGATGATGGGAATGGAGGACAAAAAACCGGAACTGCCGGAAGACGCTGTGACCTATTACCAGTACTGCACGGCAATCCCGATCGCGACTCTGCTGGCCCAGACCTGGGATGTGGAAGCCGTTGAGGCGGCAGGAGACATCGTAGGTGAGGAGATGAACGAGCTGGGCGTTACACTCTGGCTTGCACCGGGCATGAACATTCACCGCAACCCGCTGTGCGGACGTAATTTCGAATACTATTCGGAGGATCCCCTTGTATCCGGTATGTGTGCGGCTGCCGATACCCTCGGTGTACAGAAACACGCAGGTGTGGGTACGACAATCAAGCATTTTGCATTCAATAATCAGGAGGATAACCGGATGCATGTGAGCGCCCATATCGGTGAGCGCGCCATCCGCGAGATCTATCTGAAAGGATTTGAGATTGCGGTAAAATATGCACAGCCCATGTCCATTATGACGTCCTACAACCTGATCAATGGAACCCATACAGCCAACAGCCGGGATCTGCTGACCGCCATTGCCCGGGATGAGTGGGGCTTTAAGGGAATGGTAATGACGGACTGGGGAACAACCGGCGGTATTGAGATGAATCCGGGACAGACGCACAGATATGGATGTTCCAGTGCAGCGGGATGTGTGGCAGCAGGAAATGACCTGACCATGCCGGGCTCCCAGAATGATGTGGATGAGATCATCCGCTCCGTGGGCGCGGCAGAAGGAGAGGCTGCATATCCGATTACGCTGGGAGACCTGCAGGCATGTGCGAAACGGATTCTGAATATTATTCTGCAGAGTTCTGCCTATGCCGATGCTGTCCCCTATGCAGCTTCCCGGGGAAAGCATGTTGACATTTCTGCTTTCCAGTGGTAAAGTGGTAGAAAACCATTGAGGGAGAGCAAGTAATTTCAGCAGATGCTTCACAGAGAGCTGCAGATGGTGGGAATGCGGCATGTCAGAACTGAGATGAATGGGCTCCTGAGGGCGAGTTGAAAAGAGAAGTAGGCGAGCCGGAGACTTAAACTCCGTTATCAAAGAAAGCATATGTCGGTATGCGTGAGTGGATGCGGTTGATCTGCATCAAGCCGGGTGGCACCGCAGGAGTTTTGTTGTGAATAACAGCTCTTGTCCCTGCATGATATTTGTCAGGGACAGGAGCTTTTTTTGATGTCCTGAACCTGAAGCAGAAAGGAGATCCAGAAAATGAAACTTGAAAACTATGAGGTACACCTTCCAAATTATTCGATCGGAGATAAAATCTATGACAAGATCGGTCCGGTCTGCGAATCTTACGGGAAAAAAGTGTTGGTGATCGGCGGAAAGAAGGCGCTCGCCACAGCTTTTGACAAAATCAGTTCCTATGTGGAAAAGACCGGGCTGGAGATCATAGGCAAAGAATATTATGGGGAAAACTGCACCTACGAAACAGTAGAGCGCCTGCGTGAAATGCCTCTCTACCATGAGGCGGACATGGTGTTCGGCGTGGGCGGCGGGAAGGCGCTTGACACGGTGAAATGTCTGTGTATCCCGGATGACAAGCCGGTGTTTACTTTCCCGACCATCGCTTCCAATTGCTCGGCATGTACATCGGTGTCCATCATGTACAATGAGGACGGGACATTTCTGAAGCCTCATTTCTTTGTCCGCCCGTCCATGCATGCGTTTATCGACACAGAGATCATAGCGAAGGCGCCGGCTCAGTATATGTGGGCGGGGCTCGGTGACACCTACGCAAAATACTATGAGGCGACGATCTCTTCGAGAGATGAGCGTCTGGAACACTTTACCGCACTGGGGGTGGCGGTCAGCCGCATGTGCCTGGATCCTCTGGTGGATTACGGCCCGAAGGCACTGGAAGACCACAAAAAGGGACTCTGTACTTATGAGGTGGAACAGGTGGTGCTCGCCGTTGTCGTGACCACCGGCATTGCATCGATATTTCTGACCAAGGATTATACACCGGATTACAACAGCGGACTTGCGCATGCGGTCTTTTATGCCATGACATCCTATCCGGTAATCGAGGAAAGGCATCTCCACGGCGAGGTGGTGGGATTCGGAGTCCTTCTTGCCCTGCTTGTGGACCATCAGTATGATGAGTTTGAAAAGATCTATAAGCTCAACAGGGCAACAGGACTTCCTGTCTCTCTCGAGGAAATCGAGATTACGGATGCACAGTGGGAGGAGTGCATGACGCGCATCCCGGAGATGTCTGATGTGGCGCATTATCCTTACAAAGTGACGCGGGAGATGCTGGATGATGCGATGAGGAAACTCAAAGAGCGCTGCGGCAGGGAGGCATGAACATGAAGAAAAATAACAGCACTGCAGTCATTCTCGGTGTATCGTTTGTCTGGTTTACCACACATTTCGGAGGCGGTTTCGCATCGGGAGCACAGATTTACAGTTATTTTGTGAGATATGGTATCTGGTGTATTCTCATGCCTGTCCTTGCGATGCTCTACAACGCTGTATTTTTCGCTTACAGCCTTTATTTTGCCAGAAAGCATGGAACTTATGACTACCGTTCCTATAACAATGCATTTTACGGCAGATTTGCCCCGGTGTTTTCCAATCTGTTCGAAGTGCTCTACATCTGCGTGATGTGTGTGGCTCCGGCGGTCGCATTCGCCACAGGCGGCGCTACACTGAGCACGCTGACCGGACTTCCGTATCTGCTCTGTACGTTCCTGATCGGTGTGTTTATCTTCGTGGTTGCCATATTCGGGACAGACCTTGTGAGAAAGGTGGCGTCAGTGCTTTCCATCTGCATTATCGCAGGGCTTCTGATCGTGTATATCCCCAACATTATCGTGGGATTTTCCGGAATCCGGGCTGCGGCAGAGAGCATGACACAGGAGAATCTTCCCTTTGGGGACGCCCTTTATTCGGCGTTCCTTTACGGTACATTCCAGCTGTCCAACATCGCGGTTTTCGTCCAGCACGCGAAATCCTTTGAAAGACCGAAGGACGCGGTGAAAAGCATGGGGGCCGGATTTGTGGTCAATTCTCTGATGATGGTCATGGTTGTGCTCGGACTTATGACAGTCTATACGAATCCGGATGCGGCAGGACAGAGTGTTCCGACTCTTTTCATGGTTCAGAATGGCGTGGGAGCATCCTTCATGACGCCGCTGATCTCCATCCTGATTATCCTGGGGGCAGTTTCCACTGCAGTAAACATGGTGGCTGCAATGGTGAAACGTGTCTGCGGGGAAGAAAAACCGGCGCTGGCAGAAAAATATGTATCTGTGGGAAAGAGCCGGATTCCGAAAAAGGAAATCGCCGCTGCACTTGTCTGCTGTCTGGCTGATTTCGGAATCGCCCAGTTCGGTCTGCTCACGCTGATCCAGAAAGCTTACAGCGCTATTGCATACCTGGCAATCCCGGTGATCCTGATCCCTTATATCATTCACATGATAGCAGGGCGGAAAGATTAATTTACAGAATCACTTTTTTGGGGTATACTGGATTGAAAGTTCAAAAGAAATGAGAGGTTAATTCATATGGCGATTTTTCGGGCTGTCTACAATATACTCTGGGGTGATATCATCCGGATTCCCCTGCCGGGAGGAAGTACGCTGGGGCTTTCCCTTCTGGTACTGATTCTGGTTCCGGCGGGACTTTATTTTACGATACGGACGCGGTTCCTGCCGTTCCGGCTTTTCCCGGAGATGCTGAAAGTGACGTTGGAAAACAACAAAAAGATTGAGCATGAGGGAATCTCGGGGGTACAGGCGCTGATTGTATCCACGGCATGCCGGGTAGGCATGGGAAATCTGGTGGGCGTTGTGGCGGCGATCTCTGCCGGAGGCGCCGGAGCGGTATTCTGGATGTGGGTGATTGCCCTGGTCGGCTCTTCAACGGCATTTATCGAGGCAACTCTGGCGCAGCTCTACAAGGAGAAAGATCCGCTCTACGGCGGCTATCGGGGAGGACCGGCATATTATATTCATCATCTGTTTATAAAAGAGGGAAGCAAAAGAAAACATTCGGTTCTTGCGTGCCTGTTTGCCGCGTCAGGACTGATCTGCTGGTTCGGAATCAGCCAGGTGACGGGAAATTCGATCTCCTCCTCTTTTGAAAATGCATTTCATATCCCTCCGCTTTACTCGACCATCGCACTTGTGGCTGTAGCAGCGGTGATTGTTCTCAGAAAGAATGCGACGGTAAAAGTGCTTGATATTATGGTGCCGATTATGGCGGCATGCTATTTCTTTATTACGATCTTTATTATCGTAAAAAATGCCGGTCAGCTCCCCTCGGTATTTGAAAGAATCTTTGCGGAAGCTTTCGGATTCCGCCAGGTTGTGGGCGGAGGAATCGGAGCGGTAATCATGAACGGGGCAAAGAGGGGGCTTTTCTCCAACGAAGCAGGCTCCGGTTCCGCTCCCTGTGCGGCGGCTGCAGCGGACATCAGCCATCCGGCAAAGGAGGGGCTTCTTCAGGCACTGGGCGTATTTATCGATACTCTGGTGATCTGTACCTGCTCTGCGATGATTATGCTTCTGACGCCGGAGAGCATGACAAGCGGGCTTGAGGGAATGGATCTCCTGCAGACGGCGATGCAGTACCATCTGGGAGAGTTCGGCGTGATTTTCATTGCCGTGATTCTGTGGCTGTTCAGCTTTTCCACCTTCCTGGGTATCCTGTTCTATGCCCGGTCCAATGTGGCGTACCTGTTCGGCGACAACTGGATTTCCCAGACGATTTACAAGGTCATTGCACTTGTGATGCTTTTTATCGGCGGTCTGGCGGCATACCAGTTTGTATGGGATCTGGGCGATGTGGGCGTGGGCCTGATGACGGTGTTCAACATGATCGCACTCATTCCCCTGGCGCCCAAAGCACTGGAGTCGCTGAGAGACTATGAGAACAATGAGATGAAGCAAAAGAAAAAAGTGGCGGGAGAAACAGAAAAGCAGTAAAATGGAATACGATCGGACAGGAGGGTGTTATGATGGCGGACAGAGAACAGTTGATTGAAGTTTTTCACGATACGGAAATCTGGTGGGAAACAAGCCGGAAACTTTCTGACTCAGTGAAGAGATCCGTGTCACAGACAAAGCTCTACCGGGAAGATGAGTACCCGGCTCTTCCGGCGACAGAGGTTCCCCTGACAGAGATCTCTGTGACAGCTTCCAGATCTTTCGAGGCGGCGATAAGGCTTCGGAAAGAATTCCCCTCGGAAAAGATCGCCGTGCACAATTTTGCCTCAGCGACAAATCCGGGAGGCGGAGTGACGAAGGGGAGCCGTGCTCAGGAGGAGTGCCTCTGCAGATGTTCCACTCTGTATCCGGTGCTCTCTTCCGAGTATCTGTACCGGGAGTTTTACCAGTTTCACAGGGCGCGCGGAGATGTCAGATATACGGATGCCTGTATTTACACGCCGGACATTCTGATCATCAAGAGCGATGTGGATCTGCCTCAGAGACTGCCGGAAGACCAGTGGTGTACAGTGGATGTGATCACCTGTGCGGCGCCCAACCTGCGGGCAAAACCGTACAACCGGATGAATCCGGGGACGGGCAGCGCTGTCTCGGTGACGGATGAGGAACTTCTTGCCATCCACAAAAAGAGAGCCCGGCATATGCTGACTGTTGCGGCGGCAAATGGTGCCCGGGGGCTTGTTCTCGGCGCCTTCGGGTGCGGAGCCTTCCAGAATAATCCGGAGATCGTGGCACAGGCATATAAGGATATTATGCCGGAGTTTGAGAGATGTTTCCGGAAGATTGAGTTTGCGGTCTACTGCACGCCGCGGGATCAGAAGAACTATCAGGTATTCCGGCGGATTCTGGGAGAAGGGGGCATGGAAGACCCGTATGGAATCTCAGTTCGTGTTTTAAACGAGATCCGCAGTCTGGCAGAAAAGTACGGAATCGGAAAGGTGATCCTGTTCGGTTCCAGGGCGAGAGGCGATTTTAAGCGGACCAGCGACATCGATCTTGCTGTCTCCGGGGGAAATATCAGCGCATTTGCACTTGCAGTCGATGAAGAAACCTATACGCTGCTCAAATACGATGTGGTGAATCTGGATGGAAGCGTACAGGAGGAGCTGCGGGAGTCTATTGCAAGAGAGGGGAAATTGCTGTATGAAAAAGTATGAGAATTTTTCCAGGGCACTGGATAATCTTCAGGATATTTACCGTTATCAGGAGCCTTATGACAACGTGGTGCTGACCGGACTGGTGGCACTCTATGAGATCTGTTTTGAGCAGGCGTGGAAGGCGATGAAAGAGATCCTGGAATACAGCGGCTATAAAGAGAGCGCAACCGGGTCTCCGAGACAGATCTTAAAGACGGCATATCAGGCAGGTATGATTGGGGACCAGCAGCTTTGGCTGGATGCGCTTGCAAGCCGGAACAACGTGGCGCATGCCTGTAATAAGGATGTCGCACTGGATATTATCCGGGCGGTAAAAACGAGGTATTATGAGATGTTTGTCAGTCTGAAAAATAAGATAGAAACAGAATGGCTGTAAAACATATCTGAGCCGGAAGTCAGACCAGGAGATGACCAGCTCAGGAGATAATCAGATCAGGAGGAAATCAAAAATGAATAATATTGAGAGAAGAGACAGAGAGATGGCTTATATTTCTGATGATTCCGTGATGGAGGAACAGAAAGTATGCCGCAGGATTCTGCAGAGACTGAACACGGTGGACCGCTCGGATTTTGACGAGATCGGGAAGATCGTAAAGGAACTGTTGGGAAAATCAGAAGGGGCGTTCATCAACCCGCCGTTTTACTGTGATTACGGCAGCCATATCGAAGTGGGAAAAAATTTCTTTGCAAATTACAACTGTACAATTATTGATGTGGCGAAGGTGAAAATCGGCGATAACTGCCAGATGGCGCCGAATGTGGCAATCTATACGGCAGGACATCCCCTTCATCCGGTTTCCAGAAATTCCATGTACGAGTATGGCATCAGTGTCACTATCGGGGACAATGTGTGGATCGGCGGCAATACGGTGATCCTGCCCGGGGTCCACATCGGAGACAATGTGGTGATCGGCGCCGGAAGTGTGGTGACAAAGGATATTCCGGACTGGAGCGTGGCGGTCGGAAATCCCTGCAGAGTTGTGAAGACGATCACGGAAGAGGATAAGAAGTATTACTATAAAGACCGCGAGTTTGACCCCGAGGCGTGGGCTGCGATAGAGAAGCTTGGTTGAGGTGACGGAAATGCCTGATGTAAAACACATTTTATTTGATCTGGACGGAACGCTGCTCCCCATGGTGCAGGATGAGTTTGTAAAATTCTACATGCCGCTGCTGGCGAAATCCTACATTTCCGCAGGAGTCCCGGTGGAGCCGAAGGCGTTTATCAAAGCTGTGTGGAAAGGCTATGAGGCCATGGTAAAAAACGACGGAAGCCGGACGAACCGGGAGGCTTTCTGGAGTTACATGGAGGATATCCTTCCGGTTTCCACGGAAGAGTCCGAGGCGCTGGCGCTTAAGTTTTATGCAAATGATTTCAATCAGGCGATAAAGTCCACATCGCCGTCCCCCTATGCGGACAGGATTGTGAAGGCGGCAAAAGAGCGGGGAATTCACACGTATCTGGCAACCAACCCGGTTTTCCCGCGGGTGGCCACCATGAACCGGATCCGGTGGGCGGGAATGGATGCACGGGATTTTGAACTGATTACGACATATGAGGATTATTCCTACTGCAAGCCGAATGTGGAATATTTCCGGACTGTTTTACAGGAACTCGGCCTGAGGCCGGAAGAGTGTCTGATGGTGGGAAACGACGTGGAGGAGGATCTGGTGATCCGGGAGCTGGGAGTGAAGACCTATCTGGTGACGGACACCATGGAGAATAAGAAAAATCTTCCCATCCATACGGATTACATGGGAACTCTGGAAGAACTTTTTAAAGTTGTCACATCAGCGTAAGGCTGATATAATAGGAATCGTTGAAAAGAGGAGGAAGAAAAATGGCTGATTACGTGGTTACGACAGACTCAAATTCAGATGTTCTTCCCGAATTTATCGCGGAGAACCATCTGACGATTATCCCGCAGTACTATGCATTCGGGGAGACCGTTTACGGGGACGAGCTGAACATGGAGCCTCATGAATTTTACGAAACCATGAGGAACGGGGAACTTCCCAAGTCCATGGCAAACAACCCGGCAGTGATCCGGGAGCGTTTCGAAAAGATCTTAAAGGAAGGGAAAAATATTTTCCACATCGCATTTTCCAGTGCGCTGAGCGGAAGCTGCAACAATGTAATGATGGTGGCAAACGAGCTTCTGGAAGACTATCCGGAACGGAAGATCACGGTGTTCGATTCACTGAACGCATCTCTCGGCGAAGGACTCAGCGTCTACCGGGCAGTCGAACTCTGGAAAGCCGGAAAGACAATGGAAGAAGTATATGATATCCTGATGGAAGAGAGAGATCATGTAAACGTATCTTTCACGGTCAATGACCTGAACCACCTGCAGAGAGGCGGCCGTGTCTCCAGGACAACGGCGGTTGTGGGAAGCCTGGTAAACATCAAACCGATCCTCACTGTGACAAGTACCGGAGAGCTGAAAGCTGACGGGACAGTGAGAGGAAGAAAGAAATCTCTGAAAACTCTTGTGACCCGCATGGAAGCGGCGCTTGATCTTGACAATTACGGAAAAGACAGGCTTGTCGCCGTACTCCACGGGGACTGCAGGGACGAGGCACAGGGAGTGGTGGATATGGTGAAAGAGATGGGATTCACCAACGTGCTGCTCAACGACGTGAGCCCCAGCATCGGAACCCACGCGGGCCCGGGAGTTGTGGGACTTGTGTTCTACGGGAAGAAGAGAGCGTAGAAAGAAGAGAGCGAAAAAAGAAAGCTTTCACGGAAGAAATACCTTCCGCGAAAGCTTTTTTCCTGTCTTACAGCAGTCCGAAATCCGCCATTGCCTTTCTCAGGACTTCTTTGTGCGCGTCTTCCATCTCTGTCAGCGGCGCTCTTAAGGAACCGACCTCTTTGCCCATCATGTTCATGGCTGCTTTTACCGGGATCGGGTTGACTTCGCAGAACAGTGCGCTGCAAAGCGGCAGAGCGTCGAGCTGCATTTTACGGCTTCCCTCAACGTCTCCGGAGAGATATTTCATAACCATGTCGTGTACGTAGGCCGGCGCAACATTGGAGAGAACAGAGATTACACCGATTCCTCCAAGGGAGAGAAGCGGAACAACCTGGTCGTCGTTTCCGGAATAGAGATCAATGTTGCCGTCGCACAGGTGCATGATCTGCGCCACGTTGGAGATATTTCCGGAAGCTTCTTTTACGCCCACGATGTTGTCAACGTTTTTCACAAGTGTGGCAAGCGTCTGGGGCTGAATGGAACAGCCGGTACGGCTTGGCACGTTGTAAAGGATGGCCGGGATCTTAACTTCATTGCAGATCGCGGTATAGTGTGCGATCAGACCGTTCTGTGTCGCCTTGTTATAGTAGGGAGTAACGAGAAGAAGTCCGTCCGCCCCGTCTTTTTCCGCCTCTGTGGAAAGTTGGATTGCAGTGGCAGTGGAATTGGAGCCTGTGCCTGCGATAACCGGGATTCTGTGTTTTACGCGCTCAACCGTGAAGCGGATCGCTTCGCTGTGCTCCTCTTCTGTCATGGTAGCGGATTCGCCGGTAGTTCCGCAGATGATGATGGCGTCGGTTCCGCCTGCGATCTGCTCCTCCAGGATCTCGTCCAGTTTGTCGTAATTAATTTCAAGATTTTCTTTCATTGGTGTGACAATGGCTACACCTGCACCTTTGAAAATTGCCATTCTTTTTTTCCTCCTTAAAATGGTGAATAAAATAAAAGAAACGGCAAGAGGCGCCGTTCCAAAATATACGTTTCGGTATAAATCAGATAGCTCTCCATCCTGCGATGACAGTCATGACACTGTTCGCGCCATGCCCAGGAACAAAGCTTCAGGTTCTTCATCCCTTCGGCATCTTCCCCTTTCCGGCGGCTTCTTCTGTCCCTGAAACATCCGTCACCGTACTTTTGAAAGATGCGACCTCTATCTACGTTTCTGTATCCAATGCAATGATAACACTGCGGCGGGGGCGCTGTCAATGATAAGTTGCGGCGTCGGTCCGGGTGTCGGTCCGGGACTGGAGCGCCAGCTTTATCTCCTGAAAATAGGCATCCTCCGGACAGCACTGGAGGATGTGGTTCACTTTTCCGGAGAAAGAGGCGAGATAGGCTTCTTCCGTGTTACTATAATTTATGCGCGCAAGATGTCCTTTGAGACCATATTTCCGGATATAATACCATTCCTGGCGGAGACGGCGGCGGTACGCTTTTGAGACCTGGATATGATCGTTTACCACCAGGCCGGTCACTTCCTGCCTGCCGCTCTGTGTGATGATGCGCGTCTTCTTTTCGTTGAGTTCAAAACCGAGGCGAAGGAGAAAGGCGCGGGCTTTGGCGGTGACTTTCCGCGCGTCAAAAGAGCCGGAGAAGGTCATGTCGTCGCAGTACCGGGTGTAGCTGATGTCCCGCTGGCGGCACCATTCTTCCATATACCTGTCAAAAGGCTTCATGACCAGATTGGAAATGTACGGGGATGTGGGCGCACCCTGGGGAAGCATGCTGTCATAGCAGCAAAGACTGGCAAGGAGCGTCTGCACCTGGGGCGGGAAAATGGTCCCGGGAAATGCGTGCTGACACACACTGATATAGGAAATGCTTCCGAAAAAGTCATGGATGTCGAGCTTGAGAATCTTCTCTTTTCCCACATGGGGAAGGGCATTGTCCCGGGTGGAAGCGCCGCTTCGGTAAGCGCAGGCACACCCGGAGACCGGGAACTGTACAAGAACCTTCCGGAGAATCTGGCGCTGGATATACTTCAGCAGCGGATCCGGCGTATAAAGTGTGCGGAATCCTCCGTTTCTTTTCGGGATCTTCTTTTTTGCGTAGTGGTCTTCCGTGTGGTTGGACAGCCCGTAGAGAAGGGCGAGCTGTTTCCCGGAGGAGAGACGCATGGAGCCGGTCAGGTTCAGTGAGAGAATAAAGTCCCGGCACTGTGCGGGCGTACAGTATTTCCACAGACCGTGCCCGGCCGGGGAGTCAGTAGTCTCTTCCGACTGCTTTTCTTCGATTTGTGTATCGTGGTTTATAAGGACAGCACCCATAGAGACAGCTCCTTGTTATCAACAGTTTTTTATTAACAGAAAACCGGGAACACAATATGGTGATACCGTAATCCGCGGATGTGTACCGGCGCCGCAGGCGCATGCACATGGAAGTGTGCAGTAGTACACAGGAGCGGCGGAGGGACGGCAGTGCCGTTTCACCGGATAAAAATAACAGGAAGGTGACTCGCCTCCCCCTGCGGAAAAGTCTGGTTTCTGCAGTAAGCTGTTCCCGGTATCTGATTTTCAATATATCACAGGAAAAAGGAAAGAACAACCTTTGACATTTCATCCGGAGTGTGATAAGCTAGATACGCTTCAAAGTGTAAATGACTGGAATTCATTTGCACTTTTTTTGCGCGGTTTTACGGTATTGGGGTCAGACTGCATGGCAGAAGGAACGAAAAGGAAATGTAACAGGAAAACAGGCACAGAAGAAACGGGAAAAATATGAACTGCGGAAGAAGAAAGGAGAGACGCTGTGATTACGATCGGCAATTATGTGAAGGCGAAGACGGTTGAGGAGGCATATGAGCTGAATCAGGCGAGAAACAGCCGTATTATGGGCGGTATGATGTGGATGCGCCTGGGAAACGCGAGGGTCAGGACGGTGATTGACCTGTCGGATCTCGGTCTGGATCAGATCGAAGAGACAGACCATGTATTTCGGATCGGGGCGATGTGTACGCTCCGTCAGCTTGAACAGTGTGAAGGATTAAAGGAGCTGTACGGAGACGGGATCGCCGAATCTGTCCGGCATATTGTGGGGGTGCAGTTCCGGAACCAGGCTACCGTGGGAGGGAGCATTTATGGGAGATACGGATTTTCGGACGTGCTGACCGCGCTGCTCGCCCTGGATACCTTTGTGGAGCTGTACGACGGCGGAACGATCCGCCTCTCGGAGTTTGTGAAGAGAAAACCGGACAAGGATCTTCTGCTCTCCGTGATCGTGAGAAAGAGCAAGAGAAAGTTCCACTACGAATCCATCCGCCGGACAAAGACGGACTTTCCGGTGCTTACCTGCGCGGTTGTTACCGGAATCGTAAACGGTCAGGAGTCCTGGTATTTCTCCGTGGGGGCCCGTCCGATGAAGGCGGCTCTTCTGGAAAAGCAGTGGGAGGTGCCGAAAGATGCGGCGGAAGATGTTCTCGCTGATTTTGCGAAACAGGCGGCATCTGAGTTTAACTACGGGACAAATATGCGCGGCAGCGCCGAGTACAGACAGCATCTGGCGGAAGTGCTGATCCGCCGTGCCATGAGTGCCATTCTGGCGGAGGAAAGATAGTATGGAAGTTCAGTTTATTTTAAATGGGAAAAATATCACAGCAGAAGCAGGACCGGATACGATCCTTATGAATCTTCTCCGCGACCTGGGATGTAAAAGTGTAAAATGCGGCTGCGAGACGACAAACTGCGGCCTCTGTACCGTGTGGATCGACGGTAAATCAAGACTCTCCTGTTCGGTTCTGGCAGCCGGCGTGGGCGGTCATGAGGTTACGACTCTGGAGGGAGTTGAGAAAGAGGCTGCGGAGTTCGGCGAATTTCTGGCACAGGAAGGTGCGGAGCAGTGCGGATTCTGTTCCCCCGGATTTATCATGAATGTGCTTGCCATGGTGCGTGAACTTGAGAACCCGGATCTGGAGGAGATCAAAGAATATCTCTCCGGAAATCTGTGCCGCTGCACCGGATATATGGGACAGCTCAGGGCGATCCGGAAGTACATGCAGAGTAAAAACATGAAGATTCAGGAAGAGAATCGGGAAGAAAGTCAGGAAGAAAATCAGGAAGAGAAGAAGGAGGTAGGCGCATGAGTACAGACAAGTTGCGTTTTGTAAACCAGCCGGTGAAGAAAGTAGATGCGGATGCCCTTGTGACGGGAAAAGCAGTTTATACGAATGATCTTGCGCCCGCTGACTGCCTGATTGTGAAGATTATCCGCAGTCCCCACGCCCATGCCCTGATCAAAGATATCAACGTGACCCGGGCCCTTGCCGTGCCGGGAATCGAGTGCATTCTGACATACAGGGACTGTCCGGACAAGCGGTTTACCATGGCAGGACAGACTTATCCCGAACCCAGTCCCTATGACAGACTGATTCTGGATCAGAGGATGCGTTTCGTAGGGGATGCGGCAGCTATCGTGGCAGGAACCAGTGAAGAGGCTGTAAAAAAGGCCATGAAGCTTGTGAAAATCAAATATGAGGTGCTGGAGCCGGTTCTTGATTTCAGAAAGGCGAAAGACAATCCCATCCTCGTACACCCGGAGGATAACTGGAAAAGCCTCTGTCCGGTGGGCGCGGACAACAAGCGCAACCTGTGCGCCCATGAAGTGAGCGAATCCGGTGATATTGACGCCGTGCTTGACTCCTGCGATATCGTGATCGATCAGGTTTATCACACAAAGGCGAACCAACAGGCCATGATGGAGACGTTCCGCACGTATACGTATCTGGATACATACGGCAGACTCAACGTGGTTTCCTCCACCCAGGTGCCTTTCCATATCCGGAGAATCCTGGCAAATGCCCTGGACATCCCGAAGCATAAGATCCGTGTGATCAAACCCAGGATCGGCGGGGGATTCGGAGCAAAACAGACTTCCGTATCCGAGGTCTATCCGGCGCTTGTCACCTGGAAGACAGGGAAACCGGCAAAGATCATTTTCACAAGGGAAGAATCTCTGATCGCATCTTCGCCCCGGCATGAGATGGAGATGCACGTCCGCCTGGGCGCGGATAAAGACGGGCGGATCCGGGGAATCGATCTCTACACCCTGTCCAACACGGGTGCTTTCGGCGAGCATGGACCGACAACCGTGGGGCTTTCCGGACACAAGTCCATTCCCCTCTACGGAAAGACGGATGCTTTCCGGTTTACCTATGACGTGGTCTATACCAACGTGATGTCCGCCGGGGCATACCGGGGATACGGGGCTACCCAGGGAATCTTTGCCGTGGAGTCCGCGGTAAATGAGCTCGCCCGGAAGCTTGACATGGATCCGACGGTTTTAAGAGAGATGAACATGGTCCGGGAGGGACAGGTGATGCCCGCCTACTACGGTGAGACGGCGCAGAGCTGCGCCCTGGACCGCTGCCTTGCCCGGGCGAAGGAGATGATCGGATGGGACAGAAAATATCCCCGCTATGACTGCGGAAACGGAAAAGTCCGGGGCGTTGGCGTCGCAATGGCGATGCAGGGCTCGGGGATCTCTTCCGTGGATACCGGAAGCGTTGCCATCAAGGTAAACGACGACGGATATTACAGCCTGATGATCGGCGCCTCGGATATGGGAACCGGATGCGACACGATCCTGGCGCAGATGGCGGCAGAGTGCCTGGAGTGTGATATCAGTGATATCCTCGTACATGGCGTGGATACAGACGTCTCTCCTTACGACTGCGGCTCCTATGCGTCCAGTACGACCTACGTGACCGGAATGGCTGTCGTGAAGACCTGTGAGACGCTGAAAAAGAAAATCTGTCAGAGAGGCGCGGAATATCTCAACTGCGCTGTGGACGATGTGGAATTCGACGGACAGAAAGTGACAGACCTGAAAACAGGGAAATCCATCAGCAGACAGGAAATCGGCAACCGGGTTATGTGCTTTAGCAACGAGGCACTTTCCGCAAGCGAGGCGTTTTCCTCTCCCACATCCCCGCCGCCTTTTATGGCAGGTATCGCCGAGGTGGAGATCGATAAGGAGACGGGAACCGTGGAGATGGTCGATTACGTGGCTGTCGTGGACTGCGGAACCGTGGTGAATCCGAATCTTGCCCGTGTGCAGGTGGAGGGCGGTATCGCCCAGGGAATCGGCATGGCGCTCTTCGAGGATATTGTCTACAATGAAAAAGGAAAGAACTACAGCAATTCCTTTATGCAGTACAAGATCCCTAGCCGTCTCGATGTGGGAACGATCCGTGTGGAGTTCGAGAGCAGCTATGAGCCCACCGGGCCTTTCGGGGCGAAATCCATCGGAGAGATCGTCATCAACACCCCTTCTCCCGCCATCGCCGACGCCGTTGCCAACGCCGTGGGCGTGACCGTGCGCGAGCTGCCGATTACGGCGGAGAAAGTGTACTGGGGGATGCAGGGGAAATAAAGCTTTCGCCAGGAGATAAGATCCGGTTCAAATATAAAAACTGAATACTTGTGAAAGAATCCGCAGAGGATACAGAGTTTTCATCACAGTGCGGGGCTGCGCTTCACCCTATTTGTCGGGTCCGCCAAACGCACTGCTCACGAAAACTCCGTATCCTCTGCTTGTTTTTTCAAATCGGAAGTTTTTAATTCGAACCGGAGTATTTATCCCCGATGCGGAAGTTTATTTTTCGAAAAAGACATCAAAAATCGCGGTACGGTTTTCTTTGCTTTTACCTATGCAGAAAAATGAAGTTTCCAGGAGATATCTTCCTGATGGGATAGAAGAAATCTCCGCCGCGAACTTTTTATGCTTCGCACTTCTGATATGCCAGCCGTTCGCTTCCGTCATCGGTATAGATGATACCGCAGTAATGAAAACCGTTTTTTTCAAGCATATGCTGCATTACGTGGTTATCGCGGTGGGTGTCGATTTTCAGATTGCCGCACTGTTTCAGTGCCCAGTCAAGACAGAAGGAAGCGGCGCCTTTGATCGTGCCGGCGGATGTGATGCGGTGGACGACACCATAGGGGCGTTCGTTCAGCCACTGGCCGCTGTAGATCCGGGCGTAAGTGTCGTCCGGTCCTTTTTTATAATAGAAAGTGGCGATAATCTCCGAGTGCTCCACGCATACATAGCTGCATCCGGAGAGGATATCCTGTTCGATCAGAGAAACGGAGGGATATGTAGTGCCCCACTGGGAGGGATTCCCGTGGGAAGCCATGAACATCCGGGCATTCTCGTACATCTTTATCAACAGTTCCATTTCATCATGTCTGGTTTTTCTTATTTCCATGTATTACCTCATATACCTCTCATAAACTGAAAATTTCTGCAGTCCAGTCTATTATAAACATATTCCGGAGAAAGATACAATTCTTTTTTTCTGACAGTTTTTGCAGTAAACTTCTTTTTAAAAAGAATAACAGCAGAATGGAGGCTGGAAAAGATGAAGATTGCGGTGATTGGAATGGGAAACATGGGAAGCCAGTACGCGCAGATGATTGCGGAGGGGAAGATTCCCGGGATGGAGCTTGCAGCGGTGACGCGGGTGAGAAAAGAGCGGTGGGAGACTTTGAAGGATATTATGCCGCAGGGGCTGAAGATATACGAGTCTGCGCAGGCGCTGTACGATGCTTTTGACAGGGGCGAGGTACAGGCGGACGGGGTGATTATCGCCACGCCCCACTACGCTCACAGCGAGGAGGCGGTGCAGGCTTTTGAACGGGGGCTTCACGTACTGTGTGACAAGCCCGCGGGCGTGTATTCCAGACAGGCACGGGAGATGACGGAGGCGTACAGAAAGGCGGCGGAGAGGAAGAACGCGGAGCAGCGGAAGGCAGCAGAAGAGAAGCCGGGGCTTTTATACGGATTTATTTTCAATCAGAGAACTATGCCTGTATACCGGAAATTAAGAGAACTTGTGCGGGGAGGAAAGTACGGGGATCTGAAGCGGGTAAACTGGGTGGTGACGGACTGGTACCGTTCTAATGCCTACTATACGTCCAATGCCTGGAGGGGAACATGGAAAGGCGACGGAGGCGGTACGCTTCTGAATCAGTGCCCCCACAATCTGGACCTGCTCCAGTGGATCTGCGGGATGCCTGCGCGGGTTCAGGGATTCTGCCATGAAGGGAAATATCATCCTATCGAGGTGGAAGACGAAGTGACCGCCTATATGGAGTGGGAAAACGGCGCCACGGGAATTTTCATCGCTTCCACGGGAGAAGCGCCGGGAGTCAACCGCCTGGAACTGAGCATGGACAATGCTCTGCTGGTCTGTGAAAACGGGAAGATACGGGTCTGCGAATTGGACAAACCGGAGATCGAGTACCGTCTTGGAACGGGGGATCCCTACGGACAGCCGCGGGGAACATGGAGCACCATTGACTGTGAAAACGAACAGCATCCCCACGAAAAGGTACTGCAGGAATTTGCCCGGGGGAACATGACTGCATCCGGGAAGGAGGCGGTTTACAGCCTGCTTCTGTCAAACGCCATCTATCTGTCCTCCTGGGAAAAGCAGATGGTGGAGATACCGAAGCCGGATACAGAGGAAGAGAGAAGATTTGAGCAGAAGTTTGAAAAATACCTGGAGGAAAAAGTACGCAAGCAGGAGAAGAAAAGAGAAAATCTGCCGGAAAATCCGGGGAAAAACATAAAATAGTGCTAGCAGAAAGCAAAAACACAATATGTAGTGTTTACACAAAAAATCCGGGTGGATTTTGTACAAAATCGTGTACAATAACGATAATGATAACAATTATCATAATAACTCTTGCCTTTTTCAGAACGTGATGATATACTAGCGCATGTAAACAAGGAGCGGCAGAGAATATGCAGCACTTAAGATAACAATTACACAGTAATTCAGTTTCATGAGGAGGTTTTCAGAAAATGGCAAAAGTTAATTTTGACCAGTGGGAAGGCTTTAACGGAAAACTCTGGAAAGAGGAAGTCAATGTGCGTGATTTCATTCAGCACAACTACACACAGTATGACGGAGACGAGTCTTTCCTGGCAGGACCGACAGAGGCGACGAACAAACTCTGGGGAGAACTTCAGAAGCTTCAGAAAGAGGAGCGTGCCAAAGGCGGAGTTCTGGATATGGAGACAGAGGTTGTTTCCGGCCTGACAGCATACGGCCCGGGATATATCAACGAAGACATGAAAGATCTGGAGCAGATAGTGGGACTTCAGACAGACAAGCCGCTCAAGAGAGCGTTCATGCCTTACGGTGGAATCAAGATGGCAGAGCAGGCGTGCACGACTTACGGTTATACACCTAGCGCAAAGCTGCATGAGATTTTTACAAAATATCATAAGACACACAACCAGGCAGTGTTTGACATCTACACACCGGAGATGAAAAAAGCCCGTCACAACAAGATTATCACAGGACTTCCGGACACATACGGAAGAGGACGTATTGTAGGCGATTACCGCCGTGTGGCTCTCTACGGAATCGATTACCTGATCGAGAAGAAGCAGTCCGATTTCGTTGAGTATGAGAGACACGGAATGAAAGGAACAGATTTCCGTCTCCGTGAAGAGATCGCAGACCAGATCCGCGCCCTGAACGGTATGAAAGAAATGGCTGCCGCTTACGGATACGACATTTCCAAACCGGCGACAAACGCAAAAGAAGCAGTACAGTGGCTGTACTTCGGATACCTTGCAGCTATCAAGACACAGAACGGCGCGGCGATGAGCGTTGGTCGTATTTCCACATTCCTTGACATTTATATCCAGAGAGACCTGGAGAAGGGAATCCTCACAGAGGAGCAGGCTCAGGAGCTTATCGACCACATTGTCATGAAGTTCAGAATGGTGAAGTTCGCAAGAATCCCGTCCTATAACGAGCTGTTTTCCGGAGACCCGGTATGGGCGACACTGGAGATGGCGGGAATCGGAATGGATGGACGCCATATGGTAACAAAGAACGATTACCGTTTCCTCCACACACTGGAGAACATGGGACCGTCACCGGAGCCGAACCTGACCGTGCTTTACTCTTCCCATCTGCCGGAGAACTTCAAGAAATATGCAGCATATATTTCCGTGAAGACAAGCTCCATCCAGTATGAGAACGATGATGTAATGCGTCCGGTATGGGGCGACGACTACTCCATCTGCTGCTGCGTATCTGCAACAGAGACCGGAAAAGAGATCCAGTTCTTCGGAGCACGCGCAAATCTGGCAAAATGCCTTCTCTACGCGATCAACGGCGGTGTTGACGAGAAGACGAAACAGCAGGTGGCTCCGCTGTACAGACCGATCACGTCCGAATACCTCGACTACGATGAGGTTATGGAGAAATATGACCAGATGATGGAGTGGCTGTCCAAGCTGTATG
>CBJMC01400__coassemble_896_pt1 | contig 24761 bp, 20 predicted proteins | sample CBJMC01400__metabat2_high_PE_029 | metagenome-assembled genome bin CBJMC01400 | reverse complement strand
TGATCGCCTTCGGCCGTATGACCAGAGGAGACCGAGAGGAGGTATATCAATAATGAAGATCAAAGTATCCGATGTTCTAAGACATGTACTTCTGGCGTTTCTTGCGGTGGTGTGGCTGATACCGATCGTGTGGCTGCTCGCCACATCGTTCAGCAAATATACGGGTATGAACTCGTCCACATTTTTCCCGAAAGAGTGGGCGCTCGACAGCTATAAGAACCTGCTCTTCGGAGCGGACACGGTGGCGCAGTTCCCCCAGTGGTTCTGGAATACGTTTATCATCGCATGTTTTACCTGCATCATCTCCACGGCGTTTGTGCTGATGGTGGCGTACGCGACGTCCTGTATGCGTTTCCGCGGCAGGAAGACGCTGATGAACATTGCTGTTATCATCAATCTGTTCCCGGGCGTGCTGGCGATGATCGCCGTATACTTTATCTTAAAGAGCATCGGGCTTACGAACAGCCATCTGGGCCTGATCTTTGTCTACTCGGCGTCGTCCGGACTGGGATATCTGATCGCCAAGGGCTTTCTGGATACGGTTCCGGTCTCCCTGCGTGAAGCAGCGTACCTTGACGGGGCGAGCGAGGCAAAGGTGTTCTGGAGAGTGGTCATGCCGATGAGCAAGCCGATCATCGTATATACAGTCATCAGTTCTTTCCTTGTACCGTGGATGGACTTCGTATACGCGAAGATGATGCTCAATTCCGGCCTGGCGTCCCAGTGGACGGTTGCTATCGGACTATACAATATGCTTGAGAAGAGCCTGATCAATACATACTTTACACAGTTCTGCGCGGGCGGCGTGATCGTATCGATCCCGATCTCGATCCTGTTTATCATTATGCAGAAGTTCTATGTAGAGGGCGTGACAGGCGGAGCAGTCAAAGGTTAATAAAAGCGCCGCCGGTGCACTTTTACACCGGCGGCATTCTGACAGAAAGGGAAGTATATGGAAGCGTTTATCAAGGGCATGGATGTCTCCTCGCTGAAAGAACTGGAAGAGCTGGGAGCAAAATACTATAAAGACGGACAGGAGAAAGAGCTTCTGGAAATATTGAAAGCGTATGGCGTGAACTCGATCCGCCTGCGGCTGTGGAATGATCCGTACAGCGAATCGGGAGTTCCGTACGGTGCGGGCACCAATGACCTGAAGACGACGACAGAGCTTGCGAAGCGGGTGCTCGCCAGAGACATGGGATTTCTGCTGGATCTCCATTACAGTGATTTCTGGGCGGATCCGGGCAAACAGCGCATCCCCAAGGCATGGCGCGGCATGGATGTGCCGCAGCTTGAGCAGGCCGTATATGATTACACCAGACAGGTGCTTGTGTCGCTGAGGGAGCAGGATGCGTTCCCGACGATGATACAGGTTGGAAATGAGCTTTCAAACGGCCTGCTCTGGCCTTACGGGAAAGTACCGCAGTATGACAATATCGCGAGGTTTATAAATGCGGGGATACGGGCGGTGAGAAGCGTTGATCCGGATCTTCCGGTCATGATCCATCTGGATAACGGCGGCAGCAACGCGCTCTACAGAGAGTGGTTTGACGAGTTTATGAAGCGGGGAGAGGAGTTCGAAGTGATCGGGCTGTCTTATTATCCGTTCTGGCACGGCACACTGCAGGATCTGGAAGACAATATGCGCGACATATCCGCCCGGTACGGAAAAGAGCTGATCGTGGCGGAAGTGTCCATGGGACATACGATGGAAGATTACGCTTCTTTCGAACAGCTCCCGGACGGGCAGCGCAAAGGCATGGCGACGAAGCCGGAACTGGCGGCAAAGGTGGAGTATCCGATGACGCCGCAGGGGCAGAGTGATTTCATGCAGGATTTCCTCACGAGGATCTCGGGGGTGAAAGGAACCCGCGGCTTTTATTACTGGGAGCCGGGCTGGCTTCCGGTGAAAGGAAGCGGCTGGGCAAACGGGGCGGCGCTCGCATATATAGAGGAGAAAGGTCCGGGCGGAAACGAATGGGCCAATCAGGCGCTCTTTGACTACCGGGGCAATGCCCTTCAGGCGCTTGATACGATCCGGGATTTTGCAGCAGTCCGGCCGTAGGGCGCGGCTTGGAATGCGACACGGATTTTACAGAAACAGAAAGGTTTGGTACATAAACATGGATAAATTTATCGTAAATATTATTCATCGTCCCGAGATGGTGCCGGAGTACGCAGAGAAAGTGACCGGACACGGGAAAGAGGAAGATATCGGAAGAAAGTCTCTTCTCACAGAGTCTCTTGATATCTTTAAATTCCAGCAGGAAACTGCGCATAAGAACGGACTTAAGACGACGATCCAGATGACATATGCATCTCTCTTTAATGAAGAGGCGATTCAGATCGCGAAGGAAGATCACGAGAAATACGGGGATGAGATCGCGCTGTCGCTTCTGGGGCTTCCGTGCACGGAATTCCGTGAGAAATATAAGACGAAAGATTTCTGCATCTGGATGTTCTCCATGGAGGATAAGAAATCGATCGTGGACGATGTATTCGGAAAATTCTACGACACATTCGGCTTCTATCCGGAGTCAACCGGTTCCTACTATATGGACGCGGAGCTGACGAACTACATCAAGGAGAAATATCCGTCCGTAAAGTGTGAGATCGCGACCTGTTGGGAAGAAGGACCGAAGGCGTACCACACGTGCAACAATTCGTGGTACACGCTGTTCGACGGCGGCCCGTGGAACCCGTGGATCCCGTCAAAGCAGAACACACACGCGCCGGCGGCGAATGAGGCGGAGGACAGCGGCGTGGTGGCGATCCCACATCTCTCCCGTGACCTGCTGGCATGTTACGACGGGAACGGATCCAACTTCGGAACCCATCCCCAGAACGTGCTGCGCGGAATGATCTATGATACAAAGACATGGGAGTATCCGTATCTGTACAACCTCATCGATCAGTACCGTGCACTTGAGAAATACAACAACGGCTATGCCTACAATATGATGTTCGTAGGACCGGGCTGGCTCAATAAGATGGGACGCTGGGAAGCTCCGTACGAACTCCTCAAAAAGTCCTATGAGGACGGCATGGCATATTACGGGCAGCTCAAAAAAGAAGGCAAACTCGTCGATATGACAATGGCGGAGTTCGCGGATCATTACCGTCAGAAAAAGACTTATACGGAACCGGAGTGCGCGCTGTGGAGAGATATCCTCTACGGATCGGATAAACAGGTCTTCTGGTACTGCGATCCGTATATAAGAGCCTGCGTCAATATGGATCAGGGCGGCGCGATCGTAGATCTGCGGCCCTATGCGGCGAAGCTTAAATGGGAAGTCGGAATCGGGACAAAACATGTGCAGGACGCGTCTTATCCGTTCCTGATCCAGGAGAAATACAGAGCCGGATACTTCACGCATTACGCAGGTGAAGGAACCGTGCGCAGCGCGAAACTTACCCACAACGGCGAAGAAGTGGATCTGTGCCTGTGCCGCACGAAAGCGCATTTCTCGGAAGAAGAAATGGAGGGCGGCAGGAAAAAGAGGATCCTTACCCTTGATCCGGTGGAGATTGAGTTCGCGGATCTGACAGTGAAGCTTCAGACACGGGTGATCTTTGCGGAGGGCGAATCCGATATTCAGATTGAGAGAAATATACTGGAGATGAGCGATCCGTCCGCCAAAGTCGAACTGAACGAATACATGGTCGCATGTTACGGAACAACTGAATATCCGGAGGATATGACGGGCATTACTCTTGCCTGCACGAAGGTGGGAGAAGAGAAGACTATCCGCTATGAATATAAGTGCAGGGAAGCTGATCTGGAAGGAGCAGACAGCGTCAGTGCAGTGATCCCTGAGATTGAGACAAAGGTGTCCATGAGCATGGATAAAAAAGAGGCGAAAGGCTACGTCCGCGAGGGCTATGCATTCTCACCGATGTTTACACTGGGATATACGACAGAAGTTTCTGATAAGGAGGTAGTGTCCACATGGCTCAAGCTGGAAAAGGCAGATTAAATTACCGCTGTCCGATGTGTTTTATGAGAGATCTTGATATCGATATGTTCTATGATAAGGATAAGGACGAATATTACTGCATCCGCTGCCAGTATGTCGGGAATGAGGAGGATGTTCTTAAGAGAAATGAAGTCATCCGGATGAAATACGGCGCAATGATGAGGCGATATAAGATGGAAGATTTCTAAATCTGTGATTTTATGAGACAAAAGTGCGCCCCGGGCATCTTGGGAAAAATGCCCGGGGCGCACTTTGTTGCGGAAACATTTTGAGCTGTTTCAAAATTTTACATTTTTTAAAGAGTAATAAGAAAAGGAGACTGATTGATGTTAGGAGGACATTTGCTCCATGGCGGAGATTATAATCCGGAGCAGTGGCTTGACTGCCCGGAGATCTTAGAAGAAGATATCAGACTGATGAAAGAAGCAGGCGTCAACTGCGTGACACTGGGAGTGTTCTCATGGGCGGTACTTGAGCCGGAAGAGGGAGTCTATGACTTTGACTGGCTTGAAGAGATAATCGACAATCTGGGCGATGCGGGGATTCAGGTAATCCTCGCGACGCCGTCAGGAGCCATGCCCCACTGGATGACGCAGAAGTATCCAGAGGTGATGCAGGTGCGCGCCGACGGCCGGAGAAATCTGCCCGGAAAGAGGCACAATTTCTGCTATACTTCTCCGGTGATGCAGGAAAAGACAAGGGCTGTTGACGAGGCGCTCTCACGGCGGTTCGGCAGGAAGGAAAATGTGATCCTCTGGCACCTCTCCAACGAGCTGGCGGGAAACTTCGGAGACGGAGCCTGTCATTGCAGTCTGTGCCAGAGCGCTTTCAGAGAGTGGCTGAAAGAAAAATACGGTACGCTGGATGCGCTGAACCACGCGTGGTGGGGACGCTTCTGGAGCCATGTATATACGGACTGGGAGCAGATCCACAGCCCCGCGCCCCACGGAGAGACGACTGTGACCGGACTGGAGCTTGACTGGCGCAGATTTGTCACGGATCAGATCAGTGATTTCTGCGGTATGGAGCGGCGCGCGGTGGCAAAACACTCGGATCTTCCGGCAACTACGAACTTTATGGATACATTTAAGAACATCGATTACAACAGGCTGCAGAAGGAGCTGGACGTTGTGTCGTGGGATAATTATCCGTTCTGGCACAAAGAGAAAGATGAAGTACCCGTGGCGGTTCAGTCAGCATTTAACCACAGTATGATGCGCGCCATGAAGAAGAAACCGTTCCTTCTGATGGAGAGCGCGCCTTCTGTGATCAACTGGAGAAATAATAATCCGGTGAAGCGTCCGGGAATGCATATGCTCTCCTCCATGCAGGCGGTGGCACACGGGTCGGACTCTGTCCAGTACTTCCAGTGGAGAAAAGGCCGCGGCTCTTATGAGAAGTTTCACGGCGCCGTGCTGGATCACAAGAACAGGAGTGATACGCGGACATTCCGCGAAGTGGCGGAAGTCGGGAAGCGGCTGCCGGGTCTGGAGAAGATCCTTGACGGAACGGTAAACCGTCCGGAAGCTGCGGTTATCTTTGACTGGGCAAACTGGTGGGCTGTGGAGGATACGACCGGTCCCAGACTGGATCTGGATTACCCGAAGTATGTCATGGAACATTACCGTGCGTTCTGGGAGCAGGGCATCGAGGCGGATATTGTAGATATGGATGCGGATCTCAGCGGTTACAGGCTCGTATCCGCGCCTCTTAACTATATGTACAAGGCGGGATGGCCGGAGAAAGTCCGTGCGTTCGTTGAAAGCGGGGGTACGTTTGTCACCACATTTTTCAGCGGCATGGCGGACGAAACGGATCTGTGCTTTACCGGGCAGCATCCGTTGGAGGATGTGCTGGGTATCGTTCAGGAGGAGATCGACGCTCCATCGCAAGAATTTGAAAATCAATTCGCATATAACGGCACGGAGTATCCGGCGCGTCGGATGTGCGAGATCGACCACGCGAAAGAAGGGACGGAAGTGCTCTCTTCCTATGAGAGAGATTTCTATGCGGGATGTCCGGTGGTGACGCACAATACATTCGGAAAAGGAGCGGCGTATTATCTGGCGGCGGAGTCCGACACGGAGTTCCTGCGGGCATTTTACAGGGATGTGTTCGGAAGCACCGGTTTAAAGAATGCGCTGGGGACAGAACTGCCTTACGGCGTGACAGTGACAAAGCGGACATGTGCGGATCCGGCTCTGGCAGACGGAGCTGCGGAGAAAACCGGGTACGGGGACGTCGTATTTGTGATGAACTTCAGGAATGAGCCGGTCTGTGTGGACGGCATCGGAAAATGGACGGATGCCGAGAACGGGGCGGTCTGTGAAGGAAAGCTGGAACTGGAAGCATTTCAGTGCGCGGTGCTTGTGGAACAGGACAAATGAGATAATTGATTTTGCCCGTCAGGATTTTGCCCGTCAGAGCTGCTGAACCGATTCCGGTACTGGACGAATCAGCAGGAATCGTGTATAATACTGTGCGTCAAATGACATCAGAAGAAACAAAAAGACAAGAGGGAATACCATGGATCAGAATAAGATAAAACGGATCAACGAGCTGTACCGCAAATCGAAAGCCGAAGGGCTGACCGATGCGGAGCGTAGAGAGCAGAAGATTCTCCGGCAGGAATATCTGGAGCTGGTAAAGAGAAATCTTCGCTCCCAGCTCAACAATATCGATATCGAAGAAAAAGACGGAACGGTTGTGAATCTCGGTGAAAAATACGGAAGCCAAGAAGGAAATTAGGGCACAGGCATTAGCAAGGAGAGCAGCCATGTCTCCCGGTCGGAGGGAAGAACTTTCCCGGGAGATGGCGGGGCTGCTCTTTTCGTGCCCTCTTTACATAAACGCAAAGAAAGTGTTCTGCTATGTGTCCTTCCGGGATGAAGCAGAAACCTTTCACATTCTGGAAGAGTCGCTGCGGCGCGGAAAAAAGACGGCGGTGCCGAAAGTTCTGGGGAAAAGAGAGATGGAGTTCTATTACATACAGAACCTTGATCAGCTCACTCCCGGAACCTTCGGGATTCCCGAACCGGCAGGCCCTCCGACAGAAGAAGCGGTTCCGGATGAGGATACTCTGATCATCATGCCCGGGGCCGCCTTCGACTGCCGGGGAAACCGCCTCGGTTATGGCGGAGGCTACTACGATACGTATCTGTCACGCTTTCCGTTCTGCCGCAGGGCAGCCCTCTGTTTTCCGGAGCAGCTCGTCCCATCCGTCCCCGCAGAGCCATCAGATATCCCCGCAGAGATTATTATTACAGGAAAGGAGATCATCGAATGTTTACCGGACTGCCAAAAGATCCGATGATTCTTCTGAGCGTTGTGAATACAAAACTCAGAGATTTTTATCACTCCCTGGACGAGATGTGTGAAGACATGCAGATCGACCGGGAGGAGCTCACAGAAAAACTTTCATCGATTGATTATGAATATGATGCACAGAGAAATCAGTTTGTATAGAGAAAGAAAGGAAAACACTTAGGGAAATGTTTAACGAACTTAATTTCGATAGAATTGATCTGACTGCAGAGCCCCCGGCAGAGGAGCCTGCAAGACAGTATTATTTTATGGCAAAATGCCGGGAGTGGGTCAGTGATTTTCAGAAAAAGAACGAACGCCTGCCGAAAGCCTGCGTCGTAAATATGGGATGCCAGATGAACGCCAGAGATTCGGAAAAGCTTGCCGGCATCCTGGAACAGGTGGGCTATACGGAAGAAACCGACGAACAGAAGGCGGATTTCGTCATCTACAACACCTGTACCGTCCGGGAAAACGCGAACCAGAAAGTTTACGGACATCTGGGACAGTTAAGCCGCACAAAGAAGAAGAATCCGGACATGAAGATTGCGCTCTGCGGATGTATGATGCAGGAGCCGGAAGTGGTAGAGAAGCTGAAAAAAAGCTACCGCTTTGTGGATCTCATTTTCGGCACCCACAACATTTACAAATTTGCCGAACTTCTGTATGTCTGCCTGCAGTCGCCGGGACGCATGGTTATTGACATCTGGAAAGACACGGATAAGATCGTGGAAGATCTCCCGAGCGAACGGAAATATTCCTTCAAATCCGGGGTAAACATCATGTTCGGCTGCAACAATTTCTGCAGCTACTGTATTGTCCCCTATGTGAGAGGGCGGGAGAGAAGCCGGGATCCCCGCGCCATTATCCGGGAAATCGAGCGGCTTGTGGCTGACGGCGTGGTGGAGGTCATGCTTCTGGGACAGAATGTCAACTCCTACGGAAAAACTCTGGATTCGCCCATGAGCTTTGCCCGGCTTCTTCAGGAGATCGAGAAGATCGAAGGTCTGGAACGGATCCGTTTTATGACCTCCCATCCCAAGGATCTCTCCGACGAGCTGATCGAAGTCATGGGAAGCTCGAAAAAGATCTGTCCCCATCTGCATCTTCCCATGCAGTCGGGAAGTACCAGGATTCTGGAGAAGATGAACCGGAGATACACCAAAGAGCACTATCTGAATCTTGTGGAGAAAATACGCCGGGCTGTTCCGGGGATTTCCCTGACAACGGATATCATCGTGGGATTTCCGGGTGAGACCGAGGAGGATTTCCAGGAGACGCTGGATGTGGTCAGAAAAGTCCGGTTCGACAGCGCATTTACGTTCATCTACTCCAAACGGACAGGCACGCCGGCGGCAGCTATGCCGGACCAGGTGCCGGAAGATGTGGTAAAGGACCGTTTTGACCGGCTTCTGAAAGAAGTCCAGGAGATCGCCTCTGAAGTCTGCGCCGTCCATCAGGGAACCGTGCAGGATGTCCTTGTGGAGAGCGTAAACGACCATGATCCGCAGCTGATGACGGGGCGCCTCGGAAACAATCTTCTCGTCCATTTTCCGGGAGACGAATCCCTGATCGGAAAGATTGTGAAGGTCCGTCTGGACGAATGCCGGGGATTCTATTATCTCGGTGAGGCTGTTGATATGGATTGTAAGTGAAAATTCCTGCTGATGAAATTTTCCCAGGTAATAGAATTATCCATCAATAAATAAAAAAGAAATTTTTCCATCAATAAAAAGAAGAAAAACTGCCCAAACTATCTATAGTCAGAGAACTGCGCATTGCAGGGTTTCCTGTGATACGTCAGTCCTCCACATCATAGACAGGAGAGGGCGTTTTTTGTGAGAAAGGTTAGCGAGTACTTGTTTCTGGGCGCACTGGGCGGCACGATCTACTACGGGTTCGAGATGATTTTCCGCGGATTCTCCCACTGGACCATGTTTCTGCTGGGAGGGATCTGCCTGATTTTCTGTGCCCAGCAGGGCATATGGACGCACTGGACGGCGCCGCTGTGGAAGCAGGTGCTCTGGTGCGTCACATTTGTGACCGCCGGCGAATTTATTACAGGAATCATTGTCAACCGCATTCTGCACTGGAATGTCTGGGATTACTCGGGGCTGCCCTTTCAACTGATGGGACAGATCTGCCTGCCTTTTGCCATTATTTTTTCCGGGCTCTGTGCAGTCGGAATCCTCATGAGCGGCTTCATTCTGCACTACGTTTACCGGGAAGAAAAACCTGGGTTTCATGTACTTTAATTTCTTTTGTTGAACTGGATTTTCAAAAATGTTATACTGTTTTGAAGGGGCTTTTTTGCCCTTCCAAGATTATTTCACAGAAAAAGGAGTAGGAATGTGGCTGAATTAACACCAATGATGAAACAGTATATGGAGACAAAATCACAGTATCCGGACTGCATTCTCTTTTATAGACTGGGCGATTTCTATGAGATGTTCTTCGACGACGCACTCACAGCGTCGAGGGAGCTGGAGATCACACTCACCGGGAAAAACTGCGGCCAGGAGGAGCGCGCGCCCATGTGCGGCGTACCCTATCACGCCGTGGAGGGATATCTGAACCGGCTGGTTTCCAAAGGATACAAGGTGGCAATCTGTGAACAGCTGGAGGATCCCAAGACAGCAAAAGGGCTTGTAAAGCGGGATGTGGTACGTATCGTGACGCCGGGGACCAACGTGGATCCGCAGGCTCTGGACGAGACAAAGAACAATTATATCATGTGTATCGTCTACATTGCGGACCGCTATGGCGTATCCATTGCAGACATCACCACAGGAGACTATTTCGTGACAGAGATACCGGACAGTTCCAAACTGATGGATGAGATATACAAATTCTCTCCATCCGAGATCATCTGCAACGAGGCGTTCTATATGAGCGGAATGGATCTGGACGGTCTCAGGGACCGGCTGGGAATCACGATCTATTCTCTGGACTCCTGGTATTTTGACGATGATATCTGCCGGCAGAAGCTTCTGGAACATTTCCATGTCCGGGACTTCAAGGGACTCGGGCTGGAGGATTATGACTGCGGGATCATCAGCGCCGGCGCCCTGCTTACATACCTGCTCGAGACACAGAAGAACTCCCTGTCCAACCTGACCCACATCACACCGTATGCCGCGGGAAAATATATGATGCTGGACAGTTCCACCCGGAGGAATCTGGAGCTGTGCGAGACGCTGCGTGAGAAGCAGAAGAGGGGATCCCTCCTCTGGGTTCTGGACAAGACGAAAACAGCCATGGGCGCAAGGACTCTGCGCAAATATGTGGAGCAGCCCCTGATCGACAAGGCGGAGATTATCCGTCGGCTGGATGCCGTGGAGGAGCTGAAAAACCAGGCTATTTCCCGGGAGGAGATCCGGGAATACCTGACTCCGGTCTACGATCTGGAGCGGCTGATCACAAAGATCACCTACGGATCCGCCAATCCCCGGGATCTGACGGCTTTTAAGACTTCCCTGGAAATGCTCCCCCACATCCGCTGTATTCTGGAGGAGATGCAGACGCCTCTGCTCCGGGAGATTTATAAGGACCTGGATGCCCTTACGGATCTGTGCGATCTGGTCACCCGCGCCATCCGCGATGAACCGCCCCTCGCCATGAAGGAAGGAAATATCATCAAGGACGGCTACAACGAGGAAGTGGACAAACTCCGCCGCGCCAAATCCGACGGAAAGGACTGGCTGGCAAAACTAGAAAATGACGAGCGGGAGAAAACCGGAATCAAAAATCTGCGGGTCAAATACAACAAAGTATTCGGCTACTACCTGGAAGTGACAAACTCCTACAAATCCATGGTGCCCGATTATTATATGAGAAAACAGACGCTCGCCAATGCGGAGAGATACATCACGCCGGAACTCAAGGAGCTGGAGGATATGATCCTTGGGGCGGAAGACAAGCTCTATGCCCTGGAGTACGACCTCTACTGCGAAGTCCGGGATACCATTGCCGCTCAGGTGGAGCGGATCCAGCGCACAGCACGGGCGGTCGCGGGGCTGGACGTATTCGCCTCCCTGGCTCTGGTCGCGGAGCGGAACAACTATGTCCGCCCGAAGATTAACGAAAAAGGAGTGATCAACATCAAAGAGGGACGTCATCCTGTGGTAGAGAGGATGATTCCCAACGACATGTTCATTGCAAACGACACGTATCTTGATGATAAAAAGAACCGGATCTCCATTATCACCGGCCCCAACATGGCAGGAAAATCCACCTACATGCGCCAGACCGCGCTGATTGCCCTGATGGCGCAGATCGGCTCCTTTGTCCCCGCGTCAAGCGCGGATATCGGTCTGTCCGACCGTATCTTTACGAGAGTGGGAGCTTCCGATGACCTGGCATCCGGCCAGAGTACTTTCATGGTGGAGATGACGGAGGTTGCCAACATCCTGAGAAATGCGACCTCAAAAAGCCTTCTTATCCTGGATGAGATCGGAAGAGGAACCAGTACCTTTGACGGTCTTTCCATTGCCTGGGCGGTTGTGGAATATATCAGTGACAGCCGTCTTCTGGGAGCCAAGACCCTCTTTGCCACCCACTACCATGAACTGACCGAGCTGGAGGGAAAGATCGACAATGTAAACAACTACTGTATCGCCGTCAAGGAAAAAGGCGATGATATCGTATTCCTGCGCAAGATCGTCAAAGGCGGGGCGGACAAGAGCTACGGAATCCAGGTTGCAAAACTGGCAGGGGTTCCCGATCTGGTGATCGAGCGCGCCAAGGAGATCGTTCAGGAGTTAAGCGACGCTGACGTCACTGCCAGAGTCAGCGAGATCGCATCCAAAGAACGGGTCGTAAAGAAAAAACATAAAGTGAAAAAATATGACGAGGTGGATATCGCGCAGATGTCCCTCTTCGACACTGTTAAGGATGACGATGTCCTGGAGGAACTCAAAAACATTGATGTGGGCAACCTTACGCCCATCGAGGCGCTCAACACCATCTACCGGCTGCAGAACAAACTGAAGAACCGCTGGTAGTACAGCTATAACACAAAAAGGAGACAGTTATGCCGCATATTCAGGTACTGGATCAGGTTACAATCGATAAAATCGCGGCCGGGGAAGTGATCGAACGCCCGGCCTCCATTGTCAAGGAACTTGTGGAGAACGCCATCGATGCAGGGGCGTCCTCTGTTACCGTAGAGATTCGGGACGGTGGGATTTCTTTTATCCGGATTACGGACAACGGATGTGGAATTGCCTCTGACGAGGTGCGAAGTGCATTCCTCCGCCATTCGACGAGCAAAATCCACAGCGTGGAGGACCTTTCTCATATTTCCTCTCTGGGATTCCGAGGGGAAGCACTCTCCAGCATTGCAGCCGTTACGCAGACAGAGCTGATTACAAAGACGGCGGATGCCGAAACAGGCACCCGCTACGTCATCGAAGGGGGAAAAGAAGTATCCCTGGAGGAAACCGGCGCGCCCAACGGGACCACGTTTCTTGTAAGACAGCTTTTCTACAATGTCCCGGCGAGAAGAAAGTTTCTGAAAACTCCCATGACGGAGGCAGGGCATGTCCAGGATCTTCTCATCCACCTGGCCCTTTCCCACCCGGAGGTTTCCCTTCTTTTTAAAAACAACGGGCAGGAAAAACTGCGCACCTCGGGAAACGGAAAGTTAAAAGACGTCATTTATAACGTCTACGGCAGGGATGTGGCTGCCAATCTCCTGGAGATTGACTATGAGAAAAACGGTCTTCGCATCCGCGGCTATCTGGGCAAGCCCATCATTACCCGGGGCAACCGCAATTTTGAAAACTTTTTTGTAAACGGAAGATATGTAAAGAGCGGGATGATCTCAAAATCGCTGGAGGACGCCTATAAAGATTTTACCATGCAGCACAAATTTCCCTTTGCCGTTCTCCACTTCTCGGTGAACGGGGAGGAGATTGACATCAACGTCCATCCCACCAAGATGGAGCTGCGTTTCCAGAAGCAGCAGGATGTCTATAACGCAGTCTTTGAAGGGGTTCACAGGACGCTTCTCGAACCGGAGCTGATCCAGCGCGCGGAAGTCCCGGATCCTGTGTCCGGTCCGGCTCCCGCGCCCGGGGATACCGCGGCAGATGCGTCCGGAAGAACAGGAAACACAGGAAGCCCCTTTCTGCTGCGACCCAGACAGCCGCAGCAGACACCGGCACAGCCGTCACAGACACAGCAGATGCAGGCGCAGGCGCAGCCTCAGCCGGAATCGTCTTATCCCAGTCAGATTCGGGAGGAGCCTGCGGCCTACCGGACCGGCGGGGCAGCGGATAATGCGGCTCCCGTGAATCCTGCCCGTTCCACAGAACCGGAAGTCCGTGATGAAGACTATTTCATCCGCAAGATGCGGGAGAGAGTCATGGCTTACCACGAGCGCAAATCCGCCGCGGAGGTTTCCGCCCGGAATGAGATTCACGGACAGAAAGAAGTCGTCCTTCCGGTTCACCAGGAGGAGGACGGAGCTGATCCGGTTCGCCGGGAAGAGGACGGGACTGATCCGATTCGCCCGGAGGAGAACCGGACCGATCCGGCTCCTTCAGAAGCGCCGCGGCAGATGGATTTATTCGAAGAAAACTTTCTCAAACGGGACGTGCGGGCAGAATACCGTCTGATCGGACAGGTATTTGACACATACTGGCTCGTCCAGTTCCAGGACAGTCTCTATATCATCGACCAGCATGCCGCCCACGAGAGAGTTCTGTATGAGAAGACACTGCGGGGAATGAAGACGAGAGAGTTTACCTCCCAGTATCTGAGTCCCCCGATTATCCTGACACTGTCCATGCAGGAGGCCCAGGTCCTTACCGAGCATATGGACCGTTTCTCGCGGATCGGCTTTGAGATCGAGCCTTTTGGAGGAGATGAGTTCGCCGTCCGCGCGGTTCCGGACAACCTCTTCGGCATTGCAAAGAAAGAGCTCTTACTCGAGATGATCGACGAGCTCTCCGACGGGCTCACCACATCCATGACGCCGGATCTGATCGACGAGAAAGTTGCATCCATGTCATGCAAGGCTGCGGTAAAGGGCAACAACAGGCTCTCCGCGGCAGAAGTGGACGCCCTGATCGGGGAACTTCTGACCCTGGACAATCCCTATCACTGTCCTCACGGCAGACCGACGATTATTGCCATGACAAAACGGGAACTGGAGAAAAAATTCAAGAGGATTGTATGATGAAACAGCCACTGATTATACTGACAGGGCCGACCGCGGCCGGAAAAACAGACACTTCCATCGCCCTGGCCAAAGCCGTGGACGGAGAGATTATTTCCGCGGATTCCATGCAGGTATACCGGCATATGGATATCGGATCGGCGAAGATCCGGCCGGAGGAGATGGACGGGATTCCCCATCATCTCATCGATGTTCTGGAACCGGAGGAGGACTTTAATGTGGTGCGTTTCCAGGAACTGGCAAAGCGCGCCATCCGCGAGATCTGCAGTAAGGGGAAAATTCCCATTCTTGTAGGCGGAACCGGGTTTTACATCCAGGCAGTTCTGTATGACATTGACTTTACGGAGAACGACGGCGACATGTCCTACCGGGCCTTCCTTGAAGAGACCGCCCGCAGGGAGGGCGCCGAATATCTTCACGGGATGCTTGAAAAAGTTGATCCGGAAGCTGCGGAGCAGATCCATGCCCATAACGTAAAGAAAGTGATACGTGCCCTGGAATTCCACTATCAGACCGGGCAGAAAATCTCGGAACACAACGCCCGGGAGCGGGAGAAAACTTCTGTTTATAATTCTGCTTATTTTGTGCTGACCCAGGACCGCTCCGTTCTCTACGAAAAGATTGACCGGCGGGTGGACCAGATGATGGAAGCGGGGCTGCTGGACGAGGTCCGCGCTTTAAAAGCCAGAGGACTGGACAAAAACTGCGTGTCCATGCAGGGGCTCGGGTACAAGGAGATTCTCGCTTATCTGGACGGAGCGTATTCTCTGGATGAGGCAGTGCGCATTATCAAACGGGATACCCGGCATTTTGCAAAGCGGCAGCTCACATGGTTCCGCAGAGAAAAAGATGTGATCTGGATCGACAAGACCGGCTCCGTCTCTGCGGAGGAGATCGTAGAGCGGCAGATTCTGCCCGTCCTGCATAAACGCAATATAACGGGCTCTTTTTCCGGGACACAAAAGGACGTTTCATAACAAGCGGTCACGGAAATATTACAGATAAGAATTTCAATATATTTACAACATATCACAGAGGAAACAGATATTATGGAAACGAAGAGAAACACAGAAATGAAAGAAATCTACAACAGTCTTGGCATTTCTCCCGAAGTCTGGGAGCTGGGACAGGAGACCGAGAAGGCCCTTTCCGAAAGATTCCGGGAATTTGACGAGACGGCGGAATATAACCAGCTCAAGGTGATCCATGCCATGCAGGAGAACCGGGTCAGCGAGGGATGCTTTAATTATGCCAGCGGATACGGCTACAGCGACCAGGGACGAGACACCCTGGAGAAGGTATACGCCTCGGCGTTCCACACGGAGGCGGCTCTTGTGCGTCCCCAGATCACCTGCGGGACCCACGCCCTTGCCATCGCCCTGGCTGCAAACCTGCGCCCGGGAGATGAGCTTCTTTCCCCGGTGGGCAAGCCTTATGATACTCTGGAAGAGGTGATCGGGATCCGTCCTTCAAACGGATCCCTGGCAGAATACGGCGTCACCTACCGTCAGGTGGAGCTTCTCCCCGACGGATACTTCGACTATCCCGCTATCGAAGCGGCCTTAAACGAGCGGACAAAGCTTGTCACTATCCAGCGTTCCAAAGGATACCAGACCCGTCCGAGCTACTCCGTGGAGAAGATCGGCGAGCTGATCGCATTTATCAAGGAACGTCGTCCGGATGTGATCTGCATGGTAGACAACTGTTACGGCGAATTTGTAGAGCGCATCGAGCCCAGTGATGTGGGCGCGGACATGATCGTGGGCTCCCTGATCAAGAATCCGGGAGGCGGACTTGCCCCCATCGGAGGCTATATTGCCGGAAGAGAAGATCTGATTGAAAACTGTGCCTACCGTCTGACTTCCCCGGGACTGGGAAGAGAGGTTGGCGCTTCGCTGGGGGTCATGCAGTCCTTCTATCAGGGATTCTTCCTGGCGCCTACAGTGGTGGCCTCCGCTTTGAAAGGAGCCGTCTTTGCAGCAAATATTTATGAAAAGCTGGGCTTTCCGGTCATCCCGGACGGCAGGGAATCCCGTCATGATATCATCCAGGCAGTGACTCTCGGCTCCCCGGAAGCAGTGATCGCTTTCTGTCAGGGAATCCAGGCTGCTGCCCCTGTTGACAGCTACGTTACGCCGGAGCCGTGGGCGATGCCGGGCTATGACAGCGACGTGATCATGGCAGCAGGCGCGTTTGTGCAGGGTTCTTCCATCGAGCTGAGCGCCGACGGTCCCATCAAGCCGCCCTATGCCGTCTATTTCCAGGGGGGACTTACCTGGTACCACGCAAAACTTGGGATTCTCAAATCCCTGCAGTGCATGATCGACGCGGGAGTTATCGATATCCGGAAGATCCGTCAGTAATCCGTTAAAAAAAAGACAGGAGTCAGATTATGAGAACAGTTACTGTTGTCGGAGGCGGAGCCTCCGGTATGATGGCAGCCATCACAGCGGCGGAATGCGGAGTGAGGGTGATCCTTCTCGAACACAATGCAAGAGTGGGAAAGAAGATCCTCTCCACCGGGAACGGCCGCTGCAACTTCACCAACATCCACCAGGAGTCCCTCTGTTACCGGTCGGAGGATCCGCTTTTTCCCTGGGGGATTATTCAGAAGTTCAGTGCCCAGGATACCATTGCATTTTTTCTGAAGCTGGGCATATATTCCAAAAACAGGAACGGATACCTTTACCCCAATTCCGACCAGGCGTCCGCAGTACTGGACGTGCTTCGCATGGAGCTTTCCCGTCTCAATGTGGATGTGCGCACAGAACAGGAGTGCCTGGAGATCCGTCCGGTGCATCCGTCCCGGGGAAAACATTCATCGCAGGAAGATTCTGCGGGCTTTTCCGTGCGAACAGATAAGGAGTCATTTTTCACCGACCGGGTCATTCTCTGTGCCGGTTCCAAAGCCGCTCCTTCCTCCGGATCGGACGGGTCCGGATACTCCCTTGCAAAAAAGCTGGGACATCATCTGATCCCTGTGCTTCCGGCTCTTGTACAGCTCAGATGCAGAGAAAATTTCTTCAAAAGCATTGCCGGTGTCCGGGCAGACGGAAAAGTGTCCGTCTTTGCCGGGGAGGAACTTCTGGCTTCGGACCGCGGGGAAATCCAGCTGACCGATTACGGGATCTCCGGAATACCGGTATTCCAGGTGAGCCGTTTCGTATCCCGCGCCCTTTACGAAAAAGAAGAGGTGACTGTCCGGCTTGATTTCATGCCGGATCATACGCAGGAACAATTTGCGCAGTTTTTAAAGAGCCGCATCCGCATGCGCCCGGATAAAACACTGGAGCAGTTTTTCACCGGTCTGTTCCACAAGAAGCTCTCTGACCTGTGGATCCGCCTCTCCGGGATCCCCCGTACAAAGACGGTGGAGAAGCTGACAGAGGATGAGATCGAAACCCTTGTCCGCCTGGTCAAACAGTTCCGCGTAACCGTCCTGCGCACTAATTCCTTCGAGCAGGCGCAGGTCTGCTGCGGCGGAGTGGACACCGCGGAAGTGAACCCGGATACGCTGGAATCCCTGCTTGTCCCCGGTCTGTACTTTGCCGGCGAGATCCTCGACGTGGACGGCATGTGCGGAGGATACAACCTGCAGTGGGCATGGTCCAGCGGACACCGGGCAGGAGAGGAGGCAGCCCATGCTTAGAACCAGTCAGCTCAAGCTCCCGGCGGAGCACACGGAGGAACAGCTCCGCAAAAAAATCGTGAAAACACTTCATGTAAACAGCGGCGACCTGACCTGCATCCGGATCCGCAAACGCTCCCTGGACGCCCGGAAAAAGCCGGAGCTGTTCTATGTCTATACCGTGGATGTGGAAGTGAAAAATGAACCGGCTGTAAAAAAGAGGGCAGGAGAGAAGGTCAGTATTGTAAAAGATATCCCCTATTCCGCACCGGAACATGGCACGGAAGACGGAGAGGGGATCACTGCCGTGATCGGAAGCGGTCCTGCCGGACTGTTCTGCGCCTACCTGCTGGCCAGGGAAGGATACTGCCCCGTTGTGATTGAGCGGGGAGCCCCGGTTCAGGAACGCCGGGCGGATGTGGAGAAATTCTGGGAGACGGGCGTTCTCAATCCTGCATCCAACGTACAGTTCGGAGAGGGAGGCGCAGGCACTTTTTCTGACGGCAAGCTGAACACACTGGTCAAGGATTCCCGCGGCCGGAACCGGTTCGTACTGGAGACCTTTGTCGCTTTCGGCGCGCCTCCGGAAATTCTTTATGACCAGAAACCGCACATCGGCACGGATATCCTGATCCAGGTGGTGGAGGCAATGCGCAGGGAGATCATCCGCCTGGGCGGTTCCTTCCGCTTTCACAGCCAGGTCACGGACATTCTTCCCGAAGAGCAGTTCCTGGTCATCAACGGAACCGAAAAGGTCCGGGCCCGGGCAGCAGTCCTGGCTGTCGGGCACAGTGCGCGGGATACCTTTGAAATGCTGCACCGCCGCGGATTCCCCATGGAACCCAAGGCTTTCGCTGTGGGCGTGCGCGTGGAGCATCCCCAGAGCCTGATCGACCACTCCCAGTACGGACGCGCAGAACGTGGAAATCTGCCGGCAGCCGCCTATAAACTGACGGAACACACGAAGAGCGGGAGAGGAGTCTACACCTTCTGTATGTGTCCCGGAGGCTATGTGGTAAACGCTTCCTCCGAAGAACACCGGCTTGCAGTCAACGGCATGAGCTATCATGACCGGGCAGGAGTAAATGCCAACAGCGCGGTAATCGTCACCGTGACACCGGAAGATTACGGAGCAGACGGTCCCCTCGCCGGAGTGAGCTTTCAGCGCGCCCTGGAGGAGCGGGCATGGAAGGCGGGAAATGGAAACGTACCGGTCCAGCGCTTTGAAGATTTCCGGGAAAACCGGATCAGCACCTCTTTCGGGCACATTCATCCCTGCATCAAAGGCTCATATACTTTCGGCGATGTGAGAGGTATCTTTCCGCCGGAACTTGCGGAATCACTGGAGGAAGGGATCACCGCCATGGACCGGAAGATCCACGGCTTTGCCGACGATGACGCCCTGCTGTCCGGTGTGGAGAGCCGGACTTCCTCCCCGGTTCGGATTCTGCGAAATGAAAACTTCACCTCCGAAATTTCCTGGATCTATCCCTGCGGCGAGGGCGCCGGATACGCCGGCGGAATCACCTCGGCGGCGATGGACGGACTGAAGACGGCGGAGGCGGTGATCCGGAGATTTTGTATATAGAGGAGGACATCAGATATCGGATCCGTCCAGCCATGCACAAAGCCCGACCGCGCTCCGCACGCCCGGGCTTTACGGCTGCGCCGTATGCCCCCAAAACAGAATCTCCGGATATATGCGAGCATATATCCGGCGTTCTGTTTTGGGGGCGCATGGCTTTTTTCACAAAAAATTAAGATTCGTTCTCTATACATGTCTTTTATTCTGTGCTAAAATTAATCGTTGTATTGTTTCGTCGCAGTGATAAAATAGAATATGAAGAGCAATACGATCAAGGAAATGTACCGCGAAGAGCGGCCTTATGAAAAATGTGAAGAGTATGGAGCGGAGAATCTCACGGATGTGGAACTGTTGGCGGTTCTTCTTCGGACCGGAACAAGAGGCGAGAATTCGATACAGCTCGCCCAGCGGCTTCTGCACACAGGTTTCACCGGGGAGGGCGTGCTAAGCCTCCACAAGTGGAACCGGGAAAGTCTGATGCAGGTGAAAGGAATCGGGAAAGTGAAAGCTGTCCAGATCCTCTGCCTGGCAGAGCTTTCCAAGAGAATGGCGAAAGCCGCAGCATCGGAGGGGCTTAATTTTTCCGCGCCTGAGACAATTGCCCGCTACTATATGGAAGATCTGCGCCACAGGGACAGGGAGGTTCTCAGACTTCTTCTCCTCAATGCAAAGGCACGGCTGATCGGGGAGAGCGACGTTTCTACCGGTACGGTGGATATGGCGCTGATTTCGCCGCGTGAACTTTTTGTGGAGGCGCTGCAGCGGGGCGCGGTCTTTATTATCCTGCTGCACAATCATCCAAGCGGAGATCCCACACCGAGCAAAGAGGATGTTCTCATCACGCGCCGGGTGCTTGAAGCCGGACGGCTGATCGGCGTGGAGCTGCTGGATCATATTGTAATCGGGGATAACTGTTTTGTCAGCATGAGGGAAAAGGGCTTTTTGAACACAGGGCCCGACAAGTAGTTTCTAAGGGGATGGAATCAGATTTATGGCCAGGAATGTTTACGGACTGGATTTGGGAACATATGAAATAAAGATATTTGACAAAAAAAAGGACAGTATATGGCGGGAAAAGAACGTAATCGCCATGAAGGACAAAAGGTATATTTTTTCCGTAGGCGACGAAGCCTATGAGATGTATGAGAAAGCGCCGGACAATATCCAGGTGGTTTTTCCGATGAAGAACGGGGTGATCGCTCATTTCGACGATATGCAGTATCTTCTGGGAACACTGCTGAAGACGGACCGGCACTTTGTGCGCGGATCCGAATATGTGATCGCTGTACCCACAGATGTGACCGAGGTGGAAAAGAAAGCTTTTTATGATCTTGTCTTCCACTCGGAGGCACGGGCGAAATCCGTGCGCATCGTGGAGAGAGGACTGGCGGACGCCATCGGTTTCGGCATCGATATCATGAATGAAAAGGGCGTCTTTATCGCTAATTTCGGGGGCGGGACGACAGAGCTTTCCGTTCTTTCTTCCGGCGGTATGGTAATGAACCGCCTGGTCAAGACGGGCGGGGAGCATTTTGACTCTGCCATCGCCGGACTGGTGCGGCACAACAGGGATTTTCTGATCGGAAGGCTTACGGCAGAACGGCTCCGGCGGGAATTCGGAGTGTTTGACCAGTCTACGGACAGCAGGCTTACCGTTGCAGGAAGAGATCTGATCACCGGCGTTCCCTCACAGACGGACGTTCCCATCAGTCTTGTGCGCGCCGCCATGAAGGAGCCGCTGGAGGACTGCGTCCACGCGATCAGATCCATGCTTGACCGGACTCCTCCCGATGTAAGGAGAGGAATAGAGGCAAACGGGATCTGCCTGACCGGCGGCATCGGCAATCTGAAGGGGCTGTCTACATACCTGGAAGAGAGCATCGGACTTCCGGTAATGACAGTGCCATCCCCTGAACTCTGTGTTGTCAGGGGGCTGCAGAAAATTATTCAGAACAAAACATATTACAGGCGTCTGACCTATTCCATGTTGGACGAAGATTACAGGTGGTTGAGATAATATGAAAAAGAAAAATCAGAAATCCGTCGTAAACAGATATATCCTGATCGGTCTTTCTGTTTTCTGCATTTTTATGATGGTTTTGTCCTCATTTTCAGACCGGGTCGGAGGCCCGTTCCGGGCTGTTGCAAATGTCACGGTCATTCCCCTTCAGCAGGGGATTAACCAGATCGGCATCTGGCTGAGTGATATTACGGAGAACTTTGCTACCATGCAGGACTTGCGGGCAGAGAATGAACAGCTTCAGGAGCAGGTGGACAGCCTGATCTCGGAAAATAATTACCTCCAGGAGCAGCAGTATGAATATGAGCGTCTTCAGGAGCTCTATAAGTTGGACCAGAATTACGCAGACTATGAAAAGACCGCGGCCCATGTAATCGGCAGTGACTCCAACAACTGGTTCAGCACCTTTACGATTGACAAGGGAAGCAATGACGGTATTGAGGTAGATATGAATGTAATGGCCGGAAGCGGCCTTGTCGGAATTGTCGTTGATGTGGGGCCTACCTGGGCGAAAGTCCGCTCCATCATTGACGATTCCAGCAATGTCAGCGGTATGGTTCTGTCCACATCGGACCGCTGTATCGTCAGCGGCGATCTCTCGCTTATGAGCGAGGGGCAGATCCGCTTTGAACAGATGGAGAACAACGATAATACGGTTGCAGTAGGCGATCAGATCGTCACATCATATATCAGTGACAAGTATCTGCAGGGAATCCTGATCGGATATGTCAGTGAAGTCAATGTAGATTCCAATAACCTGACCCGTTCCGGTTATATTATTCCGGCGGTGGACTTCAAGAACATCCAGGAGGTACTCGTCATCACCACAACCAAGGCGGAGCTTACCGGTGAAGGGACCTCCGGCGATGCTTCAGGAGAATAGGAGAGGAGCTTTTCATGAAAGCATTAAAAATCAAGCGGTTCGCTGTGACCGCCGTCATTCTTCTTACCGCCTATTTGCTCCAGTGTACGGTGTTTTCCTTCCTGGAGCTGGCGGGAATCCGGCCCAACCTGCTGATTATTGTCACAGCTGCTTTCGGATTTATGAGAGGATCCCGTGAGGGGATGCTGGTCGGATTTTTTTCCGGCCTGTTCGTCGATATCCAGTTCGGGGATATGATCGGCTTCTATGCCCTGATTTATCTGCTGATCGGATTTATCAACGGTCTGTTTGAGCAGATGTACTTTGATGAGGATATCAAACTTCCCCTCTTTCTGATTGTTATCAGTGAGTTTATCTATGGGGTTGTTATTTATTTTCTTGAGTTCCTTTTGAGAAGTGATTTCAATTTTCTGTATTACTTAAACAGGATTATCCTGCCGGAGCTCATCTACACTTTGGTGATAACACTCGGGCTTTATCCGTTGATCCTTTTTATCAACCAGAAGCTTGAAGCAGAAGAAAAAAGGAGTGCAAGCAAATTTGTTTAGAGAAATTTTAGACCGCTTCAAAGAAGCCGGTGAATACCTGATGCGTAACAGGCTTGTAATGCTGATTGTCGTTTTCTGCCTTACGTCCTCCATTCTGATAGGACGGCTGTTCTACCTGCAGATTATCCGGGGAGAAGACTATCTGGAGAATTACGAGCTGCAGATCCGGAGAACTACGACGATACCTGCCACCAGAGGAAACATCTACGACCGCAACGGCAGCCTGATTGCATACAATGAGCTGGCATATTCCGTCACGATCGAAGACAGCATTCCCAGCGGGAAGGACAAGAACGAGCTTCTGAATGCCGTTCTTGACAAGGTTCTCTCCATTGTGGAATCCCATGGTGACTCTGTGATCAGTTCATTCGGAATCACGCTGAACTCTTCCGGAGAGTACCAGTTTACCCAACGCAGCGAGACCCAGCGGCTCCGTTTCGTGGCAGACGTATACGGGCTGGCAACCATTGACAAGCTGTCTGCCGATCAGAAGAATCAGACTGCAGCTGAGATCATTGATTATTTATGTTCGGAGAAACGCTATGACCTGGACCAGGAGAGCCATGATGCGGCCTATATCCTGAAGATGATCAACATGCGCTATGCCATGAGCCTTACCAGCTACAGCCAGTACATGGGGACCACCCTTGCCTCGGACGTGAGCGATGAGACTGCGGCGGCAATTATGGAAAACAAGGATTCCCTTACCGGTGTTGACATTTCGGAGGAGTCGCTGAGACGATATCCGGACGGAGAATATTTCGCATCGATCGTCGGCTATACCGGCCAGATATCCCAGTCGGAGTACGATGCTTTAAGTGATGAGGACAAGGAACGCTACTCCCTGTCAGATATCGTCGGAAAGACCGGAATCGAGCAGACTATGGACAGTGTGCTCCAGGGTACAAAGGGCGAGTCCACCTTCTATGTGGACAACCTCGGTAAAATACTCGATACTGTCAGCCGGAAAGAGCCGGAAGCCGGAAATGACGTCTACCTTACCATAGATAAAGATCTGCAGATCTACGCCTATAACCTGCTCGAGGAGAAGCTTGCGGGAATTATCCTGAACAAACTGCGCAATGTGCTTGATTACGATCCGGCGGAGGCCAAGAGCCAGAGCGATATTATCATCCCGGTGGGAGATGCCTATAACAGCTTTATCTCAAATGAGATCATCGACATGGACCATTTCGGCAGTGCAGACGCCCAGACGGCAGAGCGCACTGTATACGGCATTTTCCAGGAGAAAAAGACTTCAACTCTGTCCGCTATCCTCTCGGAGATGCAGAATCCCGATGCATCCGCATACAGGGACCTGTCAGAAGAGATGCAGGCTTATATGTCCTATATTGTAAACGACGTTCTGGATGACCAGACCGGCCTGCTTCTGACGGACAGAATCGATACAAGCGATCCGACCTATACGGCATGGCGCAGCGATGAATCCATCAGCCTTTACACATTCCTAAACTATGCGATCACCCAGAACTGGATCGATACATCACTGATCGACGACAGTTCCTATTCGAGTTCGGAGGAGATTTACCAGGCACTTGTAAATTATTTGCAGGAATATTTGAATGAGGATAGTGATTTCGACAAACTTCTCTATGAATATCTTATAAAATCAG
>CBJMC01400__coassemble_894_pt1 | contig 24865 bp, 21 predicted proteins | sample CBJMC01400__metabat2_high_PE_029 | metagenome-assembled genome bin CBJMC01400 | reverse complement strand
GCGTCGACACGTCCTCTTTCAGCTCGCCCACATCACTCTTAAGCGTCGACACGTCCTCTTTCAGCTCGCCCACATCACTCTTAAGCGTCGACACGTCTTCTTTCAGTTCACTCACGTCGCTCTTCACTTCGCTCATTTCGCTCTTGAGCATCGACACGTCCTCTTTCAGCTCGCTTACATCACTCTTGAGCGCCGACACATCCTCTTTCAGCTCGCTCACATCGTTCTTTACCGGCAGTATTGCCTTCTCAACTACTTCAGCAATCAATACTAAGTCTCTTTGTTCAAGCATCCTGATCTCCTACCTTTCCTAATTTTTCACTTCTTCAAACTGCTTTTCGAAAAACACCCCGCCGGTTTTATACTGCGATTTAAAATGCATTTACATTATACGAAAGCGAGCTGCAAAATTCAATGTCGAATTTGCAGCCCACTAATTTTTAATGCTTTCTTTATACTTTTTTAATGCTAATATCCCATGCACTCATACGCGATATCCCGGATCCTCGGGTGAATCTCGCTGTACACCCTGGGATACCCCGCGATGTGCTGTGTATAGAAAATACTGATATGATTGACCGGATCGACCAGTACATATGCCCCTGCAGCTCCGTCCCAGCCAAACTCGCCAACCGGGGATCTGGAATCCCGGTCATCCACCAACACTCTTACGCCCAGGCCGTACTCATATCCGACCTTTCCTGTCACCGCAAAATCCCGACTCATCTGTCCTGTCGTGTATGGTACACTGAACATCTTTACGGATTCTTCCGATAGGATCCGCGCCCCGTTTGCTCCCACGCCGCCGTTGCAGAGTGCGTCGATCAGAATGCTGTAGGCATCTACCGTCCCGGCCAGTCCTGCACCGCCGCTCTCATAGTTTGCCGTAATCTTGAAGCCTGACGTCATTTCCCCGGTATCCGGGATAATATCGTCAGTTCCGAACACGCCCTGATACAGGGCGCAGACTCTCTCGTTGAGCTTTGGATCTCTGTCCCAGTGGAAATACAGATCTTTTATCCCAAGCGGATCAAAAATATTCTCCTTCAGATACTCGGAATATTTCTGTCCGGATACCACCTCGACCACCGCTGCCAGGACGTCGTGGCACAAACCATAGGAATATCGCGTTCCCGGCTCATACACGAGAGGCATCTTTGCAAGCTCCGCCACAACTTCCCGTGTGGAAGCCTGGTTATTGCTCTTCTCCCGTATCTCCTTTTCCTCCTTCGAATCCGTGTCATAGGACAGTCCCGCAGTCATCGTCATCAGATCAATGATCCGGATCGCATTATGCGCGTAGTGGCACGGATCGGAAGATGTGGGCCATTTCAACGGAAATGTAAAGTTGAACGTATCCGCCACCTTCATCATATTGTATTCCGGAAGGTACTGCCGCACCTCATCGTACAGCCGCAGTTTTCCCCGCTCAATCTGCTGCATCACTGCCGTCATGGTCACCACTTTTGTCGCCGAGAAGAAACGGAAAATCGTCTCCTCATTCAGCGGTGTTTTATTTTCATAGTCCGAACATCCCATCATATGGCGGTATACGACTTTGTGGTCTTTCGTAATCTTGCAGTCCGCTGCCGGGATCCCATATTCTTCTTTCAGAGAATCAATATATGCTGTTAATCTTTCAAAATCCATTTCTTCATCTACCCTCTTAAATCTCGCGGTACTGTCTCTTTCTATGAAACAGACCGGAAGCACAAATCGGGTATGACTTTCCTTATCTTCTGATCGGCACTCGATCTCCTGAATCAGCTGTTCCGCCGCAGTCTTTCCCATCTCCCGGATAGGCTGGGCAATCGTACTGATTCCCAGAAGCCCGGAGATATTCAGGCCGTCATAGGAAATCACCGGCATTTTCTTAAAGATTCCCATTTTCCTCACTGTCTGGCTGCAGACGATCTGGGATGCCAGTACATCCCCTGTGATGAACACACCGTCCGCATCCGGATATTTTTCAAGTCCGCACAGGAAACTCCGAACCGCCAGAGCGGTGTCATCATTTGATATAGACGCCGGTATGTGCCGGGGTTCCATGCCCAGTTTCCCGCACTCGTCAAAAAACCCTCTGTTTCTGGCATTCATGGTCATGTATTCCGGCGTCCTGTTCCCGAAAAGGACCGGGCGTCTGCTGCCCGCCGCATACAGTTCATCCGCCGCCAGGACTCCGCCTTGGTAATTATCGGAGGTCACTGTGGAGAAGCCGTCAATATCCCTGTCAATACTGACAATGGGCATGGTTGCCCTGTCCCGGTATATTCCTGCATCGCCAAGCCGGCTGCACAGCAGAATTCCATCCACCTTATTTCCTTCCAACATGGACACCATCTCGATCTCCCGGTCCTCGTTCTCACCGGAACGGCCGAGCATCAGCTTGTATCCATGCTCATGACATGTCTCCTCCACCGCCTCGATCAGTCTGCTGAAAAAGTCATACTCGATCGACGGCACGATCAGACCGATGATATTGCTTTTCTGCTTCTGTAGGGCTCTCGCCATCTCGTTCGGCTGATAGTTCAGCGCTTTCATTGACTCATATACCCTGTTCCGAGTTTTCTCGCTGATCGGTCCCCGATTGTTGATAATCCGGGACACTGTCGCAATCGACACATCAGCGTGCTTTGCCACATCTTTGATCGTTGCCATTTTTGTTACCTTCTTTTTCCGACAGTTCTCTGCCTCTTTATCTGCCGTTAGTGCTTACATATCGTTATTCCTTTACATGGGAAATCATCCAGTCCAGGATACCCTTCTCATTGTGAAGGGTGAGAATCCAACTGTTATGATTCTCCGCATCGAGTTCTTTATCACTCAGCCCTTCCGTGCCTCCTATGCCATACTGTTCCAGTTCCTCCGGAAGATAAATCGTATATTTTATATCTTTTCTGCCCTCGTCCCACAGCTTGCGGCAGGCATTATAGATATAGGCATGCCTTCCATGCTGATGGTCCATATACGCCGTGGAAATCCATACCGGCACATCCGGCCAATGCAGAAGCTGTGCATAGCTCTCCCCGTTCATGCTCGGGCAGATGGGCGCTGCTGCCGCAAACAGATCCGGCGCCACAGACACCATATTAATGGTTCCGCCTCCGCCCATGCTCATGCCGATGACATAGACTCTTCTCCGGTCTACTTTCCCGTCTGCGATCATTTTCCGGATAATGTCGGCTACTTTACCCAGATAATCCCGGTTCCATCCCCGTTCGCCTTTAAGGGCGAACGGCGTCATTCCCATCTCCACACGGAAGGGGTTGCCTCTCTTTTTCATAACCTCAAAGTTCTCTTCCATAGTCAGGGAGCCGGCAGGAGCCTGAGGCGCCATAACATACATCTCCGGCCACTTTTCTGCCAGTCGCAGAGCTCCCAGCGTTCCCGTCAGCTGGATCCGATTATCCTCGCCGCACTCTCCTCCGCCATGAAGAAAGAGCACCAACGGTCTGGGACCGAAAGCTTCCGGTTCATACAGCCGGTAGTGAACTCCGTTTTCCTCTATAGCACGGAAAGAATCCACATCCTTTATAATAACCTCATCAATATTGTCCTTTGTTACTTCCACCTCTTCCGCACCGATTTTTCCCGTAATTTTAAAATCGTACCGGTACAGGAACGGATCCAGGACAACATTCACTCCGTCCCCGGACACATCAGCGGAAAGAATTCCTTCCGAAAGTGCCCTACCGCTTAAATCCCTGTAGTTCCCTTCTATGGAAAGGCTGATTTCTCCGGCATTTATTTCATTATCTGTTAAAAAATGGATGTTGTCAACTGCCTCTCCATAATCACCGACATGTGTGTAAGCAATAATTTTCCTCATGATTCTTCTCCTCATCTAAACCGCTTTTTTTCATTCTCGTTTTCAGAGCATATCCTCATAATTGTCCGGTACTATTTCCCCTTTGAAAATATCCCTGATCAGATCCACCATAAATGCAGACAGATCAGCAAAATGATCGGTAATATACAGCATGTCTCCGCATTTTGACACCTGCAGCCCGTAGAAATATTTTGCAAACCACTCGATGGAGACCAGCAGTTCACCATCCCGCTGCAGTGCCTCGCAGTACATACATCTCACCGTATCATCAATCACGCAGCCGATACTCCCTCTGGCAAACTGCAGCCTTCTGCCGTCTTTCAGGGTCAGCACCACTTCTGTCGCCTCTGCATCCGCCTGATAGCCTGCCTCAAATGCCCGGGCGATGAACGAAAGCGGCACGCAGAGGTAGGAGCCTCTTACGATCTGTCCACCGTTCAGCCCGTGATATTTCAGCTTGTCCCACTGTACCGCCTTTGTTCCCAGTTCCACCACCCGGTTGTCAAACCAGGCTTTGTCGTATCCCGGCGCCACAGCGATGCCGAAAGAATCACCCTTTCTCGGGATGATATTCGCCTCATGGGTGATGGTGCCATCCTCCTCCCGCCGGGTTCCGGAGAACAGATAGTCCCAATACAGAAACGCTTCGTCCAGTGTCTGCCCGTGATCCCGGTTCTTGATATCGAGATAGACAAGATCTGCTTTCTTTCCTTTGTAAAATGCGAAATTGTCCTCCCCCACAATACTGATTTCGGGAATCAGGTTGCACTCGTTAATCCGCATCCAGTAGATCCGGTTCATTTTATTGATGGTATATTCATCGTACGTCTTTCCCGGTGGCAAGCCGTTCTTCTCCGGTCTGGACTGCCAGATGGCGAGATGTCCGGCATGGTTGATAATTCTGCCATTCTCATCAAAAATGTTCCGCAGTTCGCAGGGACCTCCGGACCCCGCCGCACCTGCCAGGATATTCCCGTATTGTCTTGCAAACTGTCCGGTCATGATATTCCCCATGGACATGCCCTGCATGAAGATCCTGCCCTCATCGATATTATATTTTTCTTTCATCTTCCCGATCAGCGCCAGAATCATGTTCATATCATGGTTATCCTCAATTTTTTCCGCCGGTTTCACAACAGGAAGATCCGGCGCATCCGCAGGGTCAAAATTATCGAATACTCCATAGTTCTGCCACATTCTTTTCTCGTTGGCATCAGGGAACAGACAGATGAATCCCTCCCGATCCGCCACAAGCGTCCAGGATGTATAGACGGCATGTCCCCAGCCGGTCATCAGACCGCCATGCAGTCCGATGACAAGAGGCACTTTTTTGGCCGGATCATAAGACTCCGGCACATATTCATACCAGGTATCCTCCACACCATCCAGAAGGACCTCCCGGTACTCCCTGAGACGCTTTGGATATACGATGGAATTGTTTCCGTTTTCATTTACCACAATATCGGAATTTCTGATCTTTTCCGGAAGATATTCTCTGTTGTCATCATCCGGTGTGCCCGGAAGAATTCTTATCTTTGCCATATAAACCACTCCCTCCACATCCGGGGCTGCCCCACCAGCCCCGTCCAGTCTTTGCGCAATAAACCCGTCCTTTTACAGAACAATCTCTTCTTTTTCATTATGCAGAAGGTTCCGGATCAGATCCGCCATGTTGGTGCCGAGTTCCGCATGATGGTCCGTCACATAAAGAACGTCGTCATATTTTGTGGCGCACACACCCATGATAAACCGTGCGAACCACTCCAGGGAGATGCACAGCTCGCCTTCTCTGTGAAGGGCTTCACAATACATGCACCGGAAGTCATTACCGATTACACAGCCGATGCTCCCTCTCGCGAACTGCAGGGTGCGCCCGTCCTCCAGATACATATAAGCCACCGTGCCGTCTTCCTCATAACGGTATGACGCATCAAATACTTTGGCAATGAATGAAACCGGAACGCAGATATATTCCCCTTTCACCTTCTGCCCGCCGTTCAGACCGTGATATTTCAGTTTCTGCCATTTGACAGCCGGAGCTTTCATCTCCACTTTGTGGTTCTCAAACCATGCCGTTTTACATCCGTCTGTCACGGCCACGCCGAAGCGGTCGCCATTTCTCGAAAATCTGGGGCCTTCGTCCACGATCGTGCCGTCCGCTTTCCTGCGCAGTCCGGAGAAATAGTAGTCCCACACAAGTGCAGCCTCGTCCAGAGTCTGCCCGTGATCCCGGTTCTTAATTTCAAAGAAGACATTGTCCACCTTGTCCCCTTTATAAAATGCGAACGCATCCTCGCCGATAATACTGATCTCCGGATCCTGATGGCATTTATTCACCTCATTCCAGTACACACGGGTATATTTATAGATCGTCGGATCATCGAACTCGCACCAGGGCGGGCATCCGTTCGTCTCCGGTATGGACGTCCACATCCCCACCGGGCCGCCTGCATTTTTGAGTTGTCCGTCCTCCATGAACAGCCGGGGATTCGGCGTGCCGCCGCCTGCACAGGATGCGGCAGTAATAAGGTTTCCATAATATCTTGCAAACATGCTTGTAAACATATTTCCGTTTGACATGCCCTGCATAAAAATCCGCTCTTCGTCGATATTATACTTACCTTTCAGATAGTCCAGAAGCGCAAGAACCATCTTGACATCCGGATTATCCTCAATCTTATCCGCCAGGTTCTGCCGGATATCCACAGGAAGTTCGGCATCCACCTTTCTTTCAACATCCGTCGCCTCCACGGTCCACAGCCTTCTGCTGTGGGCGTTCGGGAATACCACAATAATATTATCCCGTTCCGCGATCATCGTCCAGGACGTGTAGATTGCCTGTCCCCAACCGGTCATCAGTCCGCCATGCATGGACAGGACAAGGGGTGTTTTCTTCTCCGGATCATAACTCTCCGGTACATACTCATACCACTCGTCTTCCGTTTCATTTCCCATGATCCCATGGAACTCCTGAAGCCGTTTCGGATATGGCTGAGAATTGTTTCCGTTTTCATTTACCACAATGTCGGAGCCTTTGATCGCCTCCGGCAGATATTCCCTGTTGTCGTCATCCGGTGTTCCCGGCAGTATTTTGATCTGTCTCTCCATTTCATTTAACCTCACTTTCATCATTCGGAAGCATCTCCTCATAATTGTCCGGTACAATCGTATCCATCAGCAGATCTTTAATCAGATCTGCCATATTTGCCGACAGTTTATTTGAATGGTCCGTCACATAGACAACGTCCTCGCAGACGGAGACGTGCATACCACAGATATACTCGGAAAACCATTCCACTGACACATAAAGCTCATTCTCCCTGTGGAGCGCTTCGCAGTACATCTGTACCAGGGACTGATCAATCACGCAGCCGATGCTTCCTCTTGCAAACTGAAGCTTCTTTCCGTCCGCCATCGCCATCCGCGCCACAAGATTATTATCCGAATATTCCAACTGCGCGCCGAACGCCTCCGCAAGGAAGGTCAGGGGCACCATATGGTATTCGCCCCGAATCTTCTGTCCGCCCTCCAGACCGTGGTATTTCATCTTCTTCCAGTTCAGCGCCGGACCGCTCATCTCCTGAATCCGGTTTCGGAACCACACCCTGTTGCTGCCGGAAGTAACCGCAAATGCGAAATCATCGCCCTTTCTCTCTCTTGCAGGTTTTGTACACACAACAGTACCATCCTTCTCCCGGCGGATTCCGGAGAACAGATAATCCCACACAAGAACCGCATCGTCAAAGGTCTGCCCGTGGTCCCGGTTCTTGATATCATAGTAGACCAGATCCGCCTTTTTCCCTTTATAGAAAGCCAGATTGTTCTCACCCTGAATAGTAATCTGCGGGATCAGGTCGCATTCATTGATGCGCATCCAGTACAGACGGTTATACTTATGCACCCGCTTCTCGATCTCCCGTCCCGGCGGAATATCATTGAGTTCCGGGCGTGACTGCCAGATGGCAAGGGGACCGCCCCGGTTGATAATCCTCTCATCTTTGTCAAAAATCAGGGACATAAACGCTGCTGCGCCTGATCCTGCAGCACCGGCAAGGATATTACCGAAATTCCGTGCAAAGAGCGCTGTCATCATATTTCCCATGGACATCCCCTGCATGAAGATCCTTCCCTCGTCGATATTGTACTCCGCTTTCATCTTTTCGATCAGTCCCATGATCAGCTTAATGTCGTGGTTATCCTCCACATTTTCCGGGCAGGACTTCACGCCCTCCGGTTCTCCTTCCATCGCTCCCGGGGTCAGCTTCTCCGGATTGATCTCCCATGTTCCCCACTGCACCTGCCAGAACCTCTGGTAACTGGCATTTGGGAACAGGACGATGAATCCGTCCCTGTCTGACGCCAGTGTCCAGGATGTATAGATTGCCTGCCCCCAGCCGGTCATCATACCGCCGTGCAGGGACACAACAAGCGGCGTCTTCACAGACGGATCATAGCTTTCCGGCACATACACATACCACTCGTCTTCCAGTCCGTCCGCAATCACACCGTGGTACTCGTTCAGCCGCTCCGGATAAGGCTGGGAATTATTCCCGTTTTCATTTACAACAATATCAGAACCTTTGATTTTCTCCGGCAGATAATCCCGGTTGTCATCGTCCGGGGTTCCCGGTCTTAAAAACATCTCTCCCATAACTGTCCTCCTGTCTTCTTTTATATTTTTACTCTGCATCTCTCTGGAATGTATCCTTGATATTCAACCAGTCCAGAAACTCTTTCACATGCCGGTTACAATATTCCCAGTTATGTGCTCCGTGGTCGATCACTCTCTCGAACTCAACCCCCAGTGCCTCATACTTGTCCATAAACTCCACATTGTCCTCATAATGGGTATCCTCGACGCCGGTAGCCATGTATCCTCTCGGGAATTTCTTCCCCGCAGCCTTCTGTTTCTTGATCATATACACCACGTCATCCTCGGTGTTAATGGTATTTGCTCTGTCACCGAATGCAGACGCAAACATGTAGAAATCATCCTCCCGGTCTTCCTTTTCCGGCAGGACATCCGGGACATTCTTGATTCCCGAGAACAGCCCGAACGCCGCGAATTTCTCAGGGTCCCGAAGCATCCACTTGAGCGTCCCGTATCCACCCATGGAGAATCCCGCGATATAGTTCTCTTTTGGATCTTCCGAGAGGGGAAAGAGATGCCTTACCACTTTCGGCGTCTCCACGGAAAGCTGTGTGAAATACTTGAAATCCCCGTGCTTTGTATCCATATATCCCGAGCAGTATGTGCCGCTGCACACAACCGCCACGCCCGCTTCCGCAGCATAAAGTTCAAGAGCGGTATACCTCTGCCAGTCCGTGTAGTCGAACCCTCCGCCGGACTGAAGCCACAACGTTGGATATCGGTATCCTTTAGGTCTGTCAGCCAGTGAATGCCCCCATGTGTTTTCCGGAATAATCACATTAACCCCTACGGTCATTCTCAGTGCTTCCGAAAAATAATACAGTCTGAAATTTGCCATCTCTATCTTCCCCCTTCCTTCTCCCGCGTATTTTCTTTTTCCTTTTCCGGTGTTCCTTCTCCGTCCGGATCTGTCAGCCATTCCACCGCATGTTTCAGTACCATCGGCGCAGTGAAATTCATAATCTCACCGGAAGTCTCTACATACCGGGCTCTTCCGCCCAATGCCTCTGCGAGCCTTTTGCGTTCATCTGCATATGGTGAATCCGCCGTGCCTGTGATATAATATTCCCCTGTCAGACAGTACTCCGCCAACGCATAGACGTCATTCCGGCTTCCTGCTACCGCTGTGATGTCACCGAATACAGCTTTGAGAGATTCCTCGTTGTGGAAGATACCTGTGGGCTCTCCGGCCATGGCTTTTTTACATATCCTGTCCATATCGAAAATCCCGTCCATTGCAATACACTTCGAAAAAACATCCGGATGTTTCAGCGCAGCTTTCACCGCCCCGTAAGCCCCTGTTCCGACTCCTCCGATCCAGTTCAGCGTACGTTCTTCCGATATGGGAAGATTGTTTCTGCAGATGCCCGGGAACTCAGTAGCGAGGAAGTCCTCATATTTCGGACCGTAATCCATGGTTGTACAGATCGAATGCTGGGAGTCCGGTGCAATAATAAATATCCCCTGTTCTGCAGCGCACTTTTCCGCCATAGTCCGGTTCCAGTCGAGAGCTGTCCCGCCCTCACTGTGAAGAAGCCACAGCACCGGATATCTCTTCTCATGCTTTTCATCATCCAGTGCCAGCAGATTCATCTCCGGAAGATAGATTTTTGCGCTGAATGATCCGCAGAGAATCGTGGATAGTGCATTAAATTCCAGATAAGCCATTGTCTTTCATCTCCTCTTCATTTATTTCCTTTACTGATATTTTCTCATCGCAATAGACAAATGTCAAACGTTTACATTTTCGTTTTTCCGTCTTTTTTTGTTGTTTTCTTGACTTGCACTGGTCAGTTTGCTAATATAACTATGGGTGAAGACGGAATTTCTTGTAAACGTTAGACAGAGGTGAGTATTCCATGACCGTTTTTCATAAAAAGGCTCCTTATTCCATAAAGAAAGTATTTCTCCGGTATTTTCTGATCCTGTTTTTGTTCACATCCGGCGCACTGATCCTGTACTGTGTCCTGTTGGTAAAATCCCACTTTGACCAGACTGCCCACACGACGAATACAACGTTGAACTACTACATAAATACCCTGGAAACCGAACTGGAAGAATGTGCGCTGTTCGAACAGAAGCTGTGCTATTCCGACTCCTCCTTTCAGCTGCTGACCCTGCATAATCTGAGAGATTCAGACAAGGTTACCTATCTGTACAATGTCTCTGAGATGTTGAAACGTCAGGTTTCCCCATACGAATGTATCATGGTCTTTAATGAAGATATGAGTGTATCCGCGCTGGCAACCGGAACGTCCTTCTCTGCCTCGGGAACCCACTATGTCTATCTGCTGAAAGAAAATCTGCGCAGTTACTGGCTCGATGGAGAAAACGCGGATTACAACCAGTGGATCACCTTCCAGGATGAAAATTTTTCGCTTCTGATACGCGCTGTCAAAATCCGGGATGTCTACGTCTGCACCGCCGTAAATCTGAACCAGATTGATTTCATCAGCCAGAGTGCTGAGGAGGAACAGGCGATTCAGCTCGGTTTCTTCGACAGCCGTAATGTGCTCTCTGATCCGGAAGTGCTCATAGAAAACGAACTCACGCTCGACGATCTGATCACCCCGCCGAAAAATCAGATTTTATCCTCCCACTACCTGGTGACCGCCCCGGTAGGGAACACGCAGATCAGCATGTTCTGCCTGTTCAGTACAGATTATATCTGGTCATTTACCCGGGGGCTGATCACGCTTTTTATTCTGATTGCCCTGGTTACCTGCTTTGTTATTGTGTTTACCTTTTATTCCTTCAACAAGATCCTCCTGTACCCGCTGGTACAGACCAGTGTCGCCATGAAGCATCTGGAACAGAGCGGATCGGAACAGTTTCTGGAAGAGAGCCACAGTGATATCGTCGAATACCAGGACATCAATGAGGCACTTGCCTCTCTTATGGACCAGAAAGTCGCCCTGTATCAGGAGAAACAGAATGAGGCATTCGAGAAAGATCACGCAAAGCTCCAGTATTACCAGCTCCAGACCGGATCCCACTTTTTCGTAAACTGCCTGAAAAGCCTCTACAACATGCTTGAGAATCGGGAGTATGAAAAGATGCAGATGATGATCATCGCATTTTCCAACCATCTGCGCTATGTCTTCCATGACAACTTAAAGCTGGTAACGCTTCAGTCCGAGCTTGCCGAGGTAAACGACTATTACAACATTGTCCTTCTGGACCGGACCAGCCCGTTTATCCTGAACACGCAGGTTGATTCCTCACTGATGCAGTGCCGGGTGCCCTCACTGATCATCCAGACATTTCTGGAAAATACCGCGAAATATAACCGGCAGTCAGACAATCTGCTCATCTTCGACGTCCGGATCGAACCGGCTGAGCTGAACGGAAAAAGAGTCATTCAGATCATGCTTTCCGATAACGGCACCGGCTACAGTGAAGAAGTCCTTGAGCGGCTCAACAGTTCCGAAAATGATCTTTTCGCCACAAAGCATGTGGGTATCTCGAATCTGAAGCACAGAATTGCTCTGATATATAAGACAGATTACCAGTTTGCTTTTTACAACAAGCCTTCCGGTGGAGCATGTGGACTGATCTATCTGCCGATAACAGGTAACTCTGTTGAAAACTCGCAGGAATAAATGCTATAAACAAAGGGGATAACAATGAATCTTTTACTTGTAGACGACCAGATCTCCGTATTGAACGGAATCCTGAGCGGAGTGAATTTCTCCGCACTTGACATTGACAACGTATACACTGCCATTGACGCGGCGCAGGCAAGGGAAATCATAAAAGAGAAGGATATCAACATCCTGCTCTCTGACATCGAGATGCCCGGGGAGAACGGTCTCTCCCTGAATAAATGGGTATCGGAAAATTATTCTTCCATTATAAGAATCCTTCTGACTTCCCACGCCTCTTTTGACTACGCCCGGGAGAGCATGAAGTTCGGCTGTTTCGACTATATCGTGCAGCCGGCGCCATACCACGAGATCGAGGATGCTATCCGGCGGGCTGTGGCAAAATTACTGACGGACCGGCAGAATGTAAATTATTATACACTGGAAAATTTAAGCGGCACCGTATTGAATCTGTTTTCTTCAAATCCCTCCAACAAGCTGCAGTCGACCAGTCTGCTCAACGATATGGGGTATATGATCAAGGATGAATCCTCTGTGCAGGCCATGATCGTTGACATCTATCCCTACACAGAAGTTCTTTCCCCTGCCCTGTCTGATCTGTCAGTATTTACATGTCTGATCGAACAGGCAAAAAAGAGTTTCAATGCCCCTGACATCTATCCTCTCGTCTGTCTGAACCGCTACAAACAGTTTGTGGTGCTGCTCTACTGCAACGGAACTTCTCTGAATGCACTTACAGCAGAAAACTTCCAGGCATTTTACGATGGTATATGCAGCTATCTTACCGAAAATATATCCTGTTATATAACGCCCTGCAATCAGTTCACCCAGATCCGCAGTATCATTTATCCTGCTCACATCTGCGCCTTGAACAATGTGGCAAGGAAACCCGGGCTTTACTTCTCTGATGCTGCGGTTCCCCTCCGGGAAGCAGTCGGTCTGCCGGAAAATGCCGTCCGGTGGAACCGCCTTCTGGAAAACGGACAATTCGATGTGCTGGAGGACAACATTTTCTCCTTCCTGGACTACAACGCCTCCCTGAACCGGCTGAATCTGGAAAATCTCTCCGAGTTCCACCAGGAGCTGACCAAGATCTTCTTCGTCTACTCCTACAACCGGAAAATCGACATTATGAACCTGTTCTCGGATGATTATACCTATAACGATTACATGGGCTGCTTTAAAAATGTGGAGTCTTTGAAAAAGGGGATCTCGTTTCTGAAAAACGCCATCTCCCACGCCTCTTCCGAGGATGTGTCAAAGGATGTGATTCAACGCTCCATCGACTACATTCTGGCGAACCTCTCCCGGGATCTTTCAGTAAAGGATGTGGCGGAGTACGTGAATTTCAGCCCGGAGTATTTTTCCAAGCTTTTCAAAAAGGAAACCGGGGAGAATGTAAAGAACTATATTCTGCGCATCAAGGTGGACGCCGCCAAGGACCTCCTGAAAAATCCGAACATTCCCATCAGCATGGTGGCTTCCGAACTGGGATACAGCAATTTTTCCCACTTCACCCAGATGTTCCGGAAACATGAAAACATGACGCCCAGCGAATACAGAAAACAGTTTTTGAAAGGAGATATCCAGTCATGAGTTATATGCGTTTTAATTTCAGAAGCCAGTGTCTCGGACATTATGTCGATGTATCCATTGTCTATCCGACGGATAATTACAGCTATTACCCGCAGAATCCGGGCGGTTCTGCGCTCTCCATGGGCGGCAGCCATGCCCGGGTATATGAGCCGGGCATGAAGTTCCAGACCGTATACCTGATCCACGGAGGCGGCGATGATGACTCCCTGACCTACCGCTACAGCAACGCGGAACGCTATGCCCAGAAGAACAATGTAATGCTTGTGACGCCCAATATCACCAATTCCTTCGGGATCGACACCCGTTACGGCGTAGCCTACCAGAAATTTCTCGCCGAAGAACTCCCTGTGGTGATACAGTCTCTCTTCGCCTCCTCTCCAAAGCGGGAGGACAACTTTATCGTGGGATATGCCATGGGCGGGAATGTGGCTCTGGGTACTGCGCTGATGCATCCGGAGCTCTATCAGACCTGTGTGGATATTTCCGGCGGCATTGGTATGACGCTCTCCACGGAAACATTGAAAGAAGAACTGGACGGCGATCACTTCCGGAACAATTTTCCGCTGTACAACGCTTCTTTCGGTCCCTCTTCGGAAATAGATGGATCACCTTACGACCTGGCAGTAATCGCCCGTGAAAAACTGCAGGAAAGTCAGAGATCAGGAAAACCTGTGTGCGATTTCCACGTCATCTGCGGAAGCGATGAATTCATCCGCAGCCGTGTGGAAAAAGATGTAGAGAAATTAAAGGAGATCGGGTATCCGGCGAACTATATCTGCCCGGAAGGATATACCCATGATTTTGTTCTCTGGGATAAGTATATTAAATATGCTCTGGACGAACTGCTGCCGCTTGAGAGATAAGCGGCAGCAATCCACAACAGCCCTCTGCGGACCGTGCAGTATAATGGTTCTTCCTGCTTTTCTCAGCAGAATCTCATCCGGAAGGAAAACGTAATATCTTTCCCGGCGTCAATCTGGTACTTCTCTCCCACATCTGCACCCCAGCTGTTGATTCCGCCCACGCCCCTCACAGCGCCATACACACAGAGCACGGTTCTCCGCACCGGCGGAAGCTCCTCCTGATGGGTGGCATTTTCCAGTTCCTCTGCCGTGTAGGGCAGACAGGAGAAGGCGAATTTCTCCCCTGAGGACTCAACACAGAGCACAGTCTCCGGGCTGTTCTTTACCGAATTATCCAGCGCTGTATCGCGGCAGACAGCAAGCCAGTCTGTATCCATATGCATCCCGCACTCCTGGGGCACCAGATAGGGAGTTACCGGCAGCCCGTCAACCTCGTAAATCCCATGGACGCCTCCATCTTTCCGATCCGGGTAGGTCTCCCCGGAGAGCCCTTCATAGCGGTATCCCTTTGCCGCCGTAGGCATGACAAAGCGCAGGCCGAATGCAGGGAGCTGGGGCAGCCCTTCTTTTCCTTCATAGGCAACCGATACTTTCATGGAACCGTCAGCCTGTACGGCATAAGTTATCCGCACATTCGTTTTCGGCACCGTAATCGTCTCATAGCAGAATGTCAGCGCCACTTCCTGCGCGTATTCATCCGGCGTATGACGATTGTTATCCGGAGCAAACAGATCACATGCCTCTGCTCCATCAACAGTCACGCGGATATCCGTACACCTCTGGAACATATCCGCCGCAAGCCACATTCCCGACTTCAGATGAAAGCCGTTTCCCCGGTCATTATCTGTTGTCGCCCGCCAGAACGTCGGGCGAGGAGCCCGGTACAGCCATTCTTTTCCGCTTACACGAAACGAAACCGGACCGCCTGCCGCATAAGAGAAAATATACCGGAAATCTGTTCCCTCCCGGGAATCCCCGCCTTTTACGCCGAACGTGTAGTCTCCGTAAACCAGCTGAAGCTGCTCTTTTTTATTTATATTTTCCATAGTAGTATCTCACCTCCTGCATAGCCGGTTTTTCCTGTCTGTCGGCAAACACAATTCCATTTCCGGAAAATTCATAATCCGAGGGGCGGTCATCAAAATCTCCGCCGTAGCGCAGCACTTTCCGACCGGTCACTTCATCCTCCACCTGAACCGCCTGATCGATAAAATCCCAGATAAATCCGCCCTGATACATCTCATACTCATCGATGAGCTCCATATAATCTTTCAGTCCGCCGAGAGAATTTCCCATATCATGCATGTATTCGCACAAGATGAACGGCTTGTCCGGCGCATTGTCCAGATATGCTCTCACATCCTGCGGTGAAGCATACATACGGCTCTCTACATCTGACACCAAACTGCGGTACGCCGGTGTATGGAACACCCCTTCATAATGAGTCAGCCGGTCCGGATCTTTCCTGAAATACTCATTCATCTGACAGAAAGCCTCCCCTGCGTAGGACTCATTTCCGAGAGACCAGAAAAGGATGGACGTATGGTTCTTCAGAGTCTCGAAATTACTTCTCGCCCGGTCCATCACGGCAGCCGTCCACTTATCTTCACTTCCCGGCACATTCCAGGAAGGCTCCACCCGCCCCAGCTTCTGCCAGGAACCATGTGTCTCCAGATTAGTCTCCGCCATAACATAGATCCCGTTCTCATCGCAGAGGGAGTACCAGCTCAGCCGGTCCGGATAATGGCAGGTGCGCACTGCATTGATATTGTTCTGTTTCAGGCACCCCATATCCCAGGCTTCTTCCTTCTCCGTGATGCAGCGCCCGGAAACCGCGCTCCATTCGTGACGGTTCACACCGTTGATAACAAGGCGCTTTCCGTTCAGATACATAACTTTCGTATCTGCTCCCCTCCCGGCTGTGAGCTCGATTTTCCGGAAACCGAATCTCCACGGGATGTATTCCAGAAGAGTTCCGTCACTTCCGTAAACTTCAATCTGCAGCTCATACAGATACGGATCATGGTTATCCCAGAGCCGGATATCCTCTATTCCGCATGTCCACTGCTGCTCCTGCATGTTTCCGCCATCCGGAGAGGAAATGTCTCTCCTGTTCCCGCTTTCCCGGGATACAATCTCCTGCTTTCCCTCTGCCAGTATCTTTTCCCCGTCCACGACGCGCAGCTTTACATAACCTGTTTCCTGATTTTCTTTCGACTTGTCTCCTGCCGGATCCGAAGCCGGTGAAAATTTCATAGCAAGGGAAACCGTTCCCCGCGGTTCATGCAGCTGAGGCACCGCCCGGAGCCACATATCTTCCAGATGAATCTGCGGCTGCGCATGGAGGCTTACATTCCGGAAGATTCCAAAGAAACGGAAGAAATCCTGATCCTCCAGAAAAGCCGCCGTACTCCGCTTATGCACTTCCACTGCAAGCAGATTTCCCTGATCTTTTATGTATGGAGTAAGATCGAATTCCGACGGGGTAAAGCTGTCCTCCGCATAGCCGAGAAATTTCCCGTTCAGCCAGACATAAAATGCCTGCTCAACCCCTTCAAAATACACGGTAACTCTCTTGCCCCGCATTGCTTCCGGAAGATCAAATTCCCGGATGTATGAGCCCACCGGATTATACTCCGCCCCGCTGAACATTCCCTCCGGCTTGCCCGGATTTCCATTGACAGGAGGTCTGCGGAACTCTTTGCCCTCCCAGGGATACATGGTATTGATATAGTGAATTCCGTCATACCCCGACATCTCAATATGTCCCGGCACAGTGATCTCGTCGAATCCGCTCATGTCGTATCCCGGCTGATAAAAATCTGCCGGGCGCGTCTGCGCATTCGGGCTGTAACAGAACTTCCACACTCCATTGAGCGACCAGGTCAGGGAACTTCTGCCCTTTCTGTACTCTTCCGGATCAGCATACACCGTATGGTCGCTGTGTGCCGGAACCCGTCCCACAGAGAAAATGTCAGGCATATCCAGCCATTTTAATTCTGCATCCATCGCATCTGCCTCCTTCTCAAATTTCATAGATCATAACAGGGATAATCTTATCACAATTTCACAGAAAATTCTTTGTTTTTTATGATATTTTTCCGTAAAATTTCCCTCTGAAAATTTTACAGAAAAATATGCAGATTTATATTGTAAAAATTCTATAAAATGATACTATAGAAATCAGCGCTTATATTACATGTGCTGCATGGAATTTTCATAAAAGGAGCATTTACATATGGAATCACAGACAGCGAAGAATCCGATTACAGAGGGGGTTATCTGGAAACAGCTTCTGTTCTTCTTTTTCCCGATCCTCCTGGGAACTTTTTTTCAGCAGTTATACAATACCGTCGATACCGTAGTGGTTGGGCAGTTCGTGGGCAAGGAGGCTCTCGCCAGCGTGGGCGGCTCCGCCGCGCAGATTGTCAACCTTGTGGTAGGCTTTTTTACCGGGCTTTCCTCCGGCGCTTCCATCACGATCGCCCAGTTTGTCGGCGCCAAAGACCGGCAGAAAGCAAATGAAGGACTGCACAATGCCTATGCGATCGCCGTTGCGGGGGGAATTATCCTGACGATTGCCGGAATTCTTCTCACTCCTTTCCTTTTAAACCTGATGAACACACCGGCAGACACCATGCAGGATTCTGCGGTTTATCTGCGCATTTATTTCGGCGGTATCCTGTTCGTCCTCATTTACAACATGGGGGCCAGTATCCTGCGGGCAACCGGGGACTCCAGGCGGCCGCTCTACTACCTGATCGTCTGCTGTCTGATCAACATCGTTCTGGACCTGCTCTTTGTTGTAGTATTCCATCTTGGCGTCATGGGTGTTGCCATCGCCACACTCATCGCCCAGGCAGTCAGCGCCTGCCTTGTAACCCGTCGGCTGATGCTGTCAGAAGGACTTCTGGAGCTGACACCGGGAGAGATCCGCTTTCATAAAAAAATGCTGGGAAGCCAGCTGAAAATGGGGCTTCCCACCGGGTTTGAGTCTATCCTGTTTTCTATTACAAACATCGCGATTCTCTCAGCCATCAACACCTTCGGCACGGACACCGTGGCAGCCTGGTCCGCATTCGGTAAGCTGGACGCGATCTTCTGGATGATCAGCACCGCATTCGGCATCTCCATCACCACATTTGTAGGACAGAACTACGGAGCCGGAAAAATGGACCGGGTGAGGAAAAGCACGCTCATCTGCCTTGCCATTGACCTGGTCGTTTCCGCCGTTCTGGTCGTCCTGCTCGTAGCCGGCAGGGAACTGCTGTTCCGTCTGTTTATCTCGGACGCATCCGTAATCGAAATTGGTGCGGAAATGCTGCGTCTGATCATGCCCTGGTATGTGGTCTATGTATTTATCGAGGTTCTCGCAGGATCCCTCCGCGGTGTGGGCGACGTGATCGTGCCGGTGATCATCACCCTGTTCGGCGTGTGCCTGCTCCGTATCGTCTGGATCATCGGAGTGATGCACTTTTCGCCCACGATCCCGGCAATTATATACAGCTATCCTGTGACATGGGTCCTGACCGCACTGGCGTTTATCGTGTATTACATTGTGAAGAACAGGAGAAGATAACTCACATCTCCACGACCGGCATCTCCACGCACGCCTTAAACTGGTCGCAGTCGATACGGATGTCAAACTCTCCGCCCAGCGCTTTTGCATAGGTGCTTACAATCGCAAGACCAAGGCCGTTTCCTTCGCTGCTTCTTGCCTTGTCGCCCCTTGCGAAGCGCTCCACAATATCTTCTTTCGTGAAATCCATGTAGTAGCCGGCAGTATTCGTGATCTCCAGACAAAGGTGTCTGCGGTCCGCCTCTGCACCGGCATTTTCATTTTCACCATCTGCTGCTCCGCCGTTTTTCCCGGTTCCCGCACTTCCCATGTTTTCCGCTCCGCCGCATCTCACAGAGGTCTTCACAAACACCCTGGTCCCCTTCGCGGAATATTTCAGGGCATTCTCCACCAGATTCTGGCAGATACGGTAAAAATACGCATTATCCGAAATCAGTTCCGTATTCTCCTCCGTAAACTGCTTCACAAACTGCAGGCCGCTGCCACGGATCTGATCATCCATATCCGCAAGAGTCTGCTCCACCAGGCGGTTCAGCTCGATCTTCTCCTTATGGAGCTCCACATTTCCGCTGCTTGCTTTTGCCAGAGAGAAAAGGCTGTTGATCATCTCTTTTAACTTCTCGGCACGGGCGGAGATCACATCGATATAGTCGCGGACGACATCGCTTAATTCTTCCTTCTTGATCAGTTCGATATAGCCCACCATGGAAGTCAGCGGAGTTTTCAGATCGTGGGATACATTGGTGATCAGATCCACCCGGAGCTGGTCGCTGCGGCTCACCTTTTCCCTGCTCGCGCGTTCGATCTCCAGCGCCTCGTCAAGCCGCTTCCGGTTGACCTCCTCAATCTTCTCCATCATCAGATCCAGACTCTTGTTTTTATAGCGCAGGAAAAGTTCCCTGCACAGGATGAACTGAATCAGGACCGTCACAACAAGGATATATCCGGATGCAAGATTGGAATACCATCCGTTCCCGGCTCCCAGCCAGGCGCCTCCGCTCACAAGATACCAGTAATAGCAGACCGCGGCAATCAGCGCCAGGATTCCCACACGCTTCATGCGTTTTTCCACTTTGCCAAAGGATTCCTGCCATTTCTCATAGAACCCTTCCGCCTCCCACTCCTGATATTTCAGCCGTTCCCGCAGGAAATACCGGATCAGAAAGATCACTGTCCCCGCCAGAAACAGGTTGCCGAGCACTCCGAAAAATACGGATTGTTCCGTTGGATATTCTGCTCTGTATTCGATCATATTATAGAAAATGAATATACCGGATATTCCCAGAGCACACCCCGCCACAAGAGTCCTTTTCTTCAGAAGCGTTTCCATAAAATCATCAAACTTATTCAGCATATCGTTCAATTTTGTAGCCAATTCCCCACACCACCTTTATATATCTCGGCTTTTTCGTATCGATTTCGATCTTCTCCCGGATATGCCGGATATGCACCATCACTGTGTTCTCCACTGTGAAATTCGCCTCTTCCTCCCAGACATTTTCATAAATCTGTTCCGCGGAGAATACCTGTCCCGGATGTTCCATGAACAGCAGCAGGATCTTATACTCTGTCGCCGTCAGACGCACTTCCTCTCCTTCGACGATCACAATCCGCTGCTTCTTATCCAGTATCAGACCGCCGTTGACGATCCGGTCCTCGTCCGTCTTCGGCGCAACGCCTCCCCAGGCATGGTACCGCCGCAGATGTGCCTTCACCCGGGCGATCAGCTCGGCAGGATTATATGGCTTTTCCACGTAATCATCCGCCCCCAGAACCAGACCGGATACCTTATCGCTCTCCTCTGTCTTTGCCGACAGAATGATCACAGGAATTCTGGACTTCTCCCGCAGCTTCATCAGCGCAGACAGTCCGTTGAGCCTTGGCATCATCACATCCAGAAGAATCAGGTCCACCTTGTTTTTCTCCATCACTTCGAGCGCCTCCATACCGTCATACGCCTGAAGCACCTGATAGCCTTCATATTTCAGCAGTTCGCTGATCGAGTAGACGATCTCCCGGTTGTCATCCACCACAAGTATTGTCTCGCTGTCCATTGTAAACTCCTCCTCATAATCCTTTCGCCAGCCTGTTCCAAAGCTCAGCCTGTTCTTCCGTTCCCCGGTACATCTATAACATAATATTGCGGGGTTAAAAAAATCTCAATGTAATTCTTAAATTTTTCTTACGAAAACCGGGTGGCGTTCTCTGTCACTTCTCCCGCACCGTTGTATTCGCTTTGCCCCGGTATTTTTCTGCTTCTTTCATTCCTTCCAGCAGATCCCGGCTCCGTTCCGATCAGAAGCTTCTGCCCTTTCTTTTTTGCGTAGTAATATAAATTTCAGGTACTGCTATACAGATTATTATATTCGTTTTCTGTACAAAATCCAACGAAGATTTTTGGCACATATTTACAAAGGACATATTTACAAAAATATACTTTCTCCTCTTTAATTCTTGACAAGAAACGCAAAGCGTTCTATTATTCGTTTTACAGAAATTCTGATGTCAGCAATCTGACACCCGTTTTTCTGTAACAAAACATCAAAATCACAGGCCTTCCTGTTTCCGGGCATTCTCCGATCACCTACTGCCCTGAAGGAGGACATGCCTATGGGCAAAGCAAACACAGCGGTAAATACCTGGCTGAGCGACAACAAACGCTTCGCAGACCTGTTCAACGGAACCGTTTTCGGCGGAAAACAGGTTATACTGCCGGAGGATCTTGAAGGTCTCGACCGGGAAACGGACATTATCGTTACCGGTAAGGCAACACTTCCAGAGATCTGCAGCGCTACCGGGATATCGTGAAACAATGGAAGAAGGGACCCTTTTTTGCAGTACTTGCGTGCGAATCGCAGGACAGGATTCACTATGCCATGCCGGTGCGGAACATGCTGTATGACGGGCTGTCATACACAGAGCAGATCCGGACAGTCTGAAAAGAAGATAAATATTATTCTATTATGATCTGAAGAAATGGGACGGAGCCGTAGAGCTTTACGATATGTTTCATTTCGACGGTCAGACAGATACGGAAGCGGAAACCTACTATGCGCTGCAGTCATTTCTACACTCAGAGAAGATACTGAAAGAAGTGGAAATTTCACAGGGAAAGGAGCGGATCGATATGTGCCAGGCTCTGGAGGAGCTTTATGCAGATGGAGTAAAGGCCGGTGAAAAGACCGGACGGACTCAGGAAATATTAGAAATTATTTCCAAAATGCTTCAGGAAAATTTTTCAGCCTCAACAATCAAAAAATGTACCGACGCCACAGATGAGGAGCTTCAAAATGCAAGAAATCTGATGGATAAAATGAGTGTTCAGACTTCATAATTTACCGGAAAAAGCGTAACAGAAATCTGCAGGGTGTACCGCGGATTCGTTTCCTGCGGTACATCCTCCTGTTTTTCACTTTTCTCCGGAATATACAGTAAACTTTCCATTTCGGCGTTCTACCTCAAAGATAAAAGGATTTTCCCTGGCCCAGTCAGAATCGCTCCGGGCCCGTTCCGTCCATTCGCGGTAAGCCCGGATAAAACCTTCATGGATCAGTTCTTCCGCCTCTTTTCTCGCCGCGACAGCGCTGTCATAGTTCTGAAAAGTTCCAAGATAGAACCGCTTTCCTTTGAATCCGATATCTACCCGGAAACGACCGTTTTTCATCACGCTGATTCCCTGGGAACCGCTTGAATTGTCGCTGCGGTGCTTTCTTTTTTCCAGGATTTCAAGACAGGTACCGTCCACCAGCTGAAGCTGCCGGTAAATATTTCTCTGATGTTCCTTTTTCAGGCATCCGCAGCTCCGGTAGTTTCCATGCATCAGCCCGGATTCCGTCGCATCGATTTCCCTGCCGCATTCGCAGCGGCAGCGCCAGTATACAGAACCTTTTCCATCCCGGCGTTCTGTAGGATAGAGTGCCGTAAGTTTACCGAATTTTCTGCCTGTGATATCTACAGCACGGCGCCCTTTTTTTCTTTTGGCGCTTCTTCCTTCTCTATTTCCTGCCTCTCTATTGCTTTCCTTTCCGCCTCGTTCCTCTCTGCTCCTTTCCCCGTGATCATTTTTCCGGTCATCTCCTGCCCTGTCGTTCTGTATTTTCCCACATCCGCAGTCACTTGCCGTACCTCTCGCCAGGTCTTTTGTGCTGGCCTTTATCACATTTCCACAGTCACACCGGCAGAGCCATACTACATATCTGCTTTTTCTTTCTTCTGTCTTTCCAAGTACCGTAAGTTTTCCAAATCTTTTCCCGGTCAGGTCATTTTTCCGCGGCATATTCTTCCTCTTTTCCCTTCCCCGAAAAAGCAGACATATTTACTGACGGAAATACATAATTTTCTGATAAATGCAGATACTGATATGCAGTGCAGATTCCAATCCATGCATACGGCGGTTTTCCGGGGGTGTGTTTCGCAATATATCCCAGATTGCGAAGCATCAGCTTCCTTCTCATGATACGTTTACAATTTTAATGTTCAAAAAAGCGTTTGTCAACAGCCGCCGGGCAGTTTGTACAATCTGTATTAACAAAAAACAGGCGGTTTTGCGGGGAAAAACGGAGCTTTATCATAAGCCGTCAGATAAGCCGTCAGAAATTAAGAAGGAGGAAACTGTCATGTCAAGAAAGGGAGAAAATATTTATCTGCGGAAAGACGGCAGGTGGGAAGGAAGGTACATTAAGGGAAGGAGAGAGGACGGCAGAGCTGTAATGGGGTCTGTTTACGGAAAAAAGTACAGCGATGTGAAGCGGCAGCTGACTTTAGTGAAAGCCGGATTGTACGGAGAAGGCAGTGTCCGCAGAATTTTTGAAAAAGGAACGTTCCGTGACTGGGCGGAGTACTGGCTTGAGGTTCTGGAAAAACCGCGTGTCAGACCGGGAACATATGCCGGGTACTGCAGAAATGTACGAAATCATATGTATCCGTTTATCGGTGAAATGCAGCTTGCAGATATTACAGGCAGGCATATTCAGGATATGGTAAGTGAGCTTCAGGGAAAACTGGCATCCGGGACGCTTCGCGGTATCTGCCGTCTTCTGAAAGCAATCCTTGACGCGGCCTGTGCCAGAAAATACATTGACTGCAATCCATACCATGGCATCAGAATTCCGGGAATGGAAAAGCAGGCCCCGCGGATCCTGACCCGGTCAGAACAGAAAAAGGTAGAACAGACTGCCATGGCGGAAGAAAAAGAGGAGTATATCATATGTCTGTATACCGGACTGCGGGTTGGCGAACTCTGTGCGCTGAAGTGGAGCGATGTTGATCTGGACAATCGGGTCCTTCACGTAAGAAATTCTGTGCAGCGGATTCCGGCCGGGTATTTGTCCGGCAGGAGGGGAGAACTTACAGGAAAAGGTGAATTCTCGGAAGCAGGAGGAGAACGTTCAGCAGTAGGAGACGAACATTCGGAGAAGACGGCTCTGGTCATCGGAAGACCAAAATCAGCATCATCGGTCAGGGAGATTCCGGTATCTGATCATCTGGCAGAAATTTTAGAAACCAAAAGGGCGAGAGAGCAGGGGCTGGGCAGCGAATTTTTATTTCCCGGTACCAGGAAAAAATTCCGGGATCCCCGTTCCATGCAGATCGGTATTTCATCAATGTGCAGGAAAATGGGAATAGAAGGCGTTCATATGCATACGCTCAGGCACCCTTATGTCAAGCCCACGACAAAAAAATATTTATTTTTCTTGTCCCCATGATCCAGCTTTCTTGATAGGGATTTTGCCGCCTCCCGTT
>CBJMC01400__coassemble_890_pt1 | contig 25095 bp, 21 predicted proteins | sample CBJMC01400__metabat2_high_PE_029 | metagenome-assembled genome bin CBJMC01400 | reverse complement strand
TCTGCGGAAGAGATCGCGATGTTCGCCAGCTTCTCCGGATCCGGATTCTGCTCCAGTCCCGCATCGCCGAAAATAAATGTACCGTGGTCGCCCATCTCACAGTCCGGAACAACCATAAGGAAGAATGCGGATACCAGTTTTGTGCCCGGTTTCGTCTTCAGGATCTGAAGACACGGACGAAGCGTATCTGCCGTAGAGTGGCATGCTCCGGATACCATTCCGTCTGCATCGCCCATCTTTACCATCATTACACCGTAGTAAATGTAATTGGTGAGAAGAAGTTCTCTCGCCTGCTCTTCTGTCATGCCTTTTTTCTGTCTGAGTTCAACCAGTTTTGCGATGTACGCCTCTGTCTTGTCGTTCGTCGCCGGATCAACAATCGCTGCTCCGGAGATGTCGTAGTTTCCTTTGTTCTTCTCGATCTCCTCTTTGCTTCCCACAAGAATCAGGTCTGCAATTCCCTCTTTTAAGACTGTCTCCGCAGCCTTATATGTTCTTTCGTCCTCTGTCTCGGGAAGAACAATCGTCTTTTTGTCCGCTTTTGCTCTAGCCTTGATTTCATCAATAAATCCCATGATCTTAATAGCCACCTTTCATTTTTATCACTTGTTTTATTATAACTCAATGGTTTTTTGTATACAAGAGGATTCTATGTGCATTTTCAAATACAATCGCTAAAATTTCATTGCTTTTTTATATGATTGTTACAAAATAAACAATCTTTCATTTTTCTTTCATTCAGAGCATCCGGTTCCGCATACTTCCAATGCGGACGCGCCCTTTCAATTCCTTTAAATATGGAAAAAAGCCGTCACAATATTAAAATATACAAGGATGGTGCAGGTATCCAGGATGGTGGTGATCAGCGGCGCCGCCATGATGGCAGGATCCAGTCCCATCTTCTTTGCCAGCAGAGGAAGGATGCAGCCGATGCATTTTGCCATGGCGACCACGGCGATCATGGTGATCCCCAGAGCCGCCGCCAGGAGGATATTCTGATCATACATGATATAGATCCGGATCCCGTTTACCACGGCAAGGAGCACTCCGACGATAAGGGCAACCCGGATTTCCTTAAAAATAACCTTCAGAACATCTCCGAATTCGATCTCCCCCACCGCAAGCCCGCGGATTACCAGTGTGGAACTCTGGGATCCGCAGTTTCCGCCGGTTCCCATCAGCATGGGAATAAACGTGATCAGCACCGGCATCACCGCCATGGCATTCTCGTAATAACCCAGGATCTCTCCCGTCACAGTGGCGGAAAGCATCATCACCATCAGCCATGGCGTCCGGTTCCATGCATGGCGGAATACACTGGTTCCGAAATAGGAGTCTTCGTTGGGGCTGACACCGGCCATAATGCTGATATCTTCCGTAGTCTCATCCTGGAGGACAAGCATGGCGTCGTCCACCGTGACGATTCCCACCAGGCAGTCCTCATGGTCGATGATGGGGATGGCCACAAGCCCGTATTTGTTGATCATGTTGGCCACCTGCTCCTGGTCGTCCAGGGTGCGTGCATACAGCACGTTGTCGTCCATGATCTCCTCAATCTTTCTGGATTCCCCGGCGGTGAGAAGATCCTTTACATCCACCATACCGATCAGCTTTTTCTTCTCTGTCACATAGCAGGTGTAGATGGTCTCCTTGTTGATGCCGACCTGGCGGATCTTCAGGATGGCGTCCGCCACCGTCATCTCCCGGCGAAGGCTGATATATTCCACGTTCATGATGCTTCCGGCACTGTCCTCCGGGTACTGGAGCAGGGCATTGATCTTCTTCCTTGTGTCCTCATCCGTAGCCATGAGCAGACGGTCCACCACATTGGCAGGCATCTCTTCCAGAACATCCACCGTGTCGTCCACATACATTTCCTCCATGACTTCCTCCAGCTCGGAGTCGGTCAGAGAATTGATCAGGTCCTCACGCATGTCGCTGTCCATGTCTGTAAAGACCTCCGCCGCCTCCTCCTTTGCCAGAAGCCGGAAGACAAGAGTCCGCTGTTTTTTGTCCAGCTCGTCGAGCATGTCCACGATATCCACCGGGTGAACCGACTCCAGCTCTTCTTTCAGTTTTTTGAACGCATGCTGTTCCAGCAGTTCTTCGGTCCGCTCAGCATCCAGTTTTCTGTTCTGTTCCATGACTGCACCTTCTTTACATATTTTTATCTGTTTGAAACCGTCTTTTTATAGTATAATATGGTAGAAACTGATATACAAGGAGACTGCTATGAAAATTGTCGGACTGATCACAGAGTACAACCCGTTTCACAACGGACACCTTTACCATATTGAAGAGGCAAAACGGAGGACCGGGGCGGATGCCGCCGTCGTCGTCATGAGCGGCGACTATGTCCAGAGGGGAACCCCTGCCATCATGCCCAAACGTCTCCGCGCGGAGATGGCGCTCAAGTGCGGCGCTGCTGCCGTCTTTGAACTGCCGCTGTGCTATGCCACCGGCAGCGCGGAGCTCTTCGCTCTCGGAGCAGTCTCCCTGCTGGACCGTCTGGGCATCGTCGATTTTCTCTGTTTCGGCAGTGAATGCGGAGATCTCTCCGCCCTGGAGAAAGCCGCCTCCGTTCTTTCTGAAGAGCCGGGAGAATACCGCAGTCTGCTCAGGAGCCATCTCAAAAGCGGGAAATCCTTCCCTGCCGCACGGCAGAGCGCGCTCTCGGAATATCTGGGCGACTCCTCAGGAAGCACCCTTCTGGGCGATCCCAACAACATCCTGGGGATCGAGTATCTGAAAGCGCTGAAAAAACTGGGAAGCCCCATCATCCCGTACACCATCCGGCGCCGGGGATCCCACTACCACGACCGCACCTTCACAGGGGGCAGCTACAGCTCCGCCTCCGCCATCCGCTCCCTCCTGGCGCACTCTGTCTCCTCCCTGCAGACAGACCGGACGCCCTCCTTTGAGGATGCGTCGTTTTCCGATATCATGGCAGACCTGGAAGGGCAGGTGCCTGCCTGCTGCCTGGAGCTGCTGAAAGATTACCATAAAGTGCTGTACCCGGTCTACTTAAACGACTTTTCCCTTCTCCTGAAATACAAGCTTCTCAACAAACATCCGGAGACTCTCTCCCTCTACATGGATGTCTCGGAAGAGCTGGCTGCCAGAATCTGTGCCAAGCTTGACAATTTCTTCAATTACCGGCAGTTCTGTGAACTTCTCAAGACGAAAGAGGTCACGCAGACACGGATCAACCGGGCCCTTCTGCACATCATGCTGGGGCTGAAAAAGAGCAGCGTAAAGGAATACACGGAGAGCGGCCGGCATTTTTACGCACGGCTCCTCGGTTTCCGGAAGGATCAGGAACGGCTGATTCCCGCCATTGCCCAAAAAAGTTCCCTGCCTCTGGTCATCCGCCTCTCCGACAGCGGCGCTCTCCCAGAAACAGGGAAACGTATGCTTCGCAATGATATTCTCGCCTCTAACCTCTACATGTCCGTGGTCACCGATAAGTTCCGCACCGCGTACCGCAACGAGTACAGGCAGGCGGTTCTGAAGATCTGAGACTGTACTTCTTATCCCTGCACCCGCTTCATACAGGTCACTGCCATGGCGCCGGGACCGATATGGCAGGCAACACTCAGGGAAAGGGGACCTTCCACAATATCATACCCGGGAAAATGCTCCTTAATCTCCTGTTTCCACTCCTGCGCCTGTTCGGCGGAACAGGTGTAGGCCATTCCCAGAACCATCTGGTCTCTCACCTCTGCAAAGCGTCCGGAAAGGTCCTTCTCAATGGCGGAAAGCATTGTTTTTTTGGCAGCTTTCCACCCTCTCACCTTTGCATAGGCGTCCAGCTTCTCCCCCTGGATCTGCAGAACCGGCTTTAAGTTCAGAACGGTTCCTATGGCAGCTGCGGCAGGCGTAACCCTTCCGCCTTTCTTCAGATATTTCAGGGTATCCACTGTGATATAGATGCTCGCCTGCATCTTCTCACGCTCCAGAATCTCCCGGATCTCCCGGGAGGATTTGCCCTGATCCCGAAGATACATCGCATCATACACGGACTGCTCCTGTGTCACGGAAATCCTCTGATTATTGACCACCTCTACCCTTCCGCCGTACTCTGCGGCAATGGAAAGCGCTGTGGAGCACGTGCTGCTCAGCCCGCTCGACATGGGGATACATACGATTTCGTCATAATCCCGGAGCACTTTCTCCCACAGTTCCATGACAGCCGCAGGGGACGGCTGGGATGTGGAAATATCCGAATCTGCCTGAAGCTTCTCGTAAAACTGTTCCTGTGTCAGAGTAATGTCCTCAAAATACTGCTCCCCGTCAATAAAAAACGGCATCGGGAGCACATAAATTCCCAGTTCTTTTCCTCTCTTCTGCGTAATTCCGCTGTTGCTGTCTGTTACGATTGCCACTTTTCCCATGCTGTTCTTCTCCTAATTCTTAAAGCTGTGGATCGGCGCCGGAATTCTTCCTTTCCGGTTCACAAACGTCTCACAGCCGAACTCGTTGACCGGCATAATCGGCGCATATCCAAGAAGGCCGCCAAACTCTGCCGTATCGCCCACATCTTTCCCGATCACCGGAATCAGACGGACCGCCGTTGTCTTCTGGTTCACCATGCCGATTGCCATCTCATCCGCAATGATGCCGGAAATGGTGCTCGCGGATGTCTTTCCGGGGATTGCAATCATGTCAAGCCCTACCGAGCACACACAGGTCATGGCTTCCAGTTTCTCCAGGGTGAGGGATCCGGCCAAAACCGCGTCGATCATTCCCTGATCCTCGCTTACCGGGATAAAAGCCCCGCTTAAGCCGCCCACATAGGAGGATGCCATAACACCGCCCTTTTTCACCTGGTCATTTAACAGGGCAAGGGCTGCCGTTGTTCCCGGAGCGCCCACCCGCTCCAGTCCGATCTCTTCCAGGATCTCCGCCACACTGTCACCCACATCCGGCGTGGGGGCAAGGGAGAGATCTACGATGCCGAAGGGGATTCCCATACGCCGGGAAGCCTCTCCCGCCACAAGCTGTCCCACACGGGTCACCTTGAAAGCCGTCTTCTTGATCGTCTCGCAGAGCTCTTCGAAGCCTTTTCCTCTCACTTTCTCCAGGGCTTTCTTCACAACGCCCGGGCCGCTGACGCCCACGTTGATCACCGCATCCGCCTCGGTAACGCCAAGGAATGCGCCTGCCATAAAGGGATTGTCATCCGGCGCATTGCAGAACACCACCAGCTTTGCACATCCCAGAGAGTCTCTCTCCTTTGTCGCCTCCGCCGTAGCCTTCACAATCTCGCCGCTAAGGCGCACCGCATCCATATTGATTCCCGTCCGTGTAGATCCCACATTGATGGAACTGCATACCCGCTCCGTGACGGCAAGCGCCTGGGGAATCGAACGGATCAGCATCTCATCTGCCGGGGTCATGGCCTTCGATACAAGGGCGGAATAACCTCCGATAAAGTTTACGCCCACTTCCAGTGCGGCTGCATCGAGAGTCTTTGCAATCTCCACAAAGTCCTCCGGGGTCCGGCATGCCGCCGCGCCCACAATTGCCACCGGGGTGATGGAGATTCTCTTATTGACGATCGGGATTCCGAACTCTGTCTCGATATCCTGTCCGGTTGAGACAAGATTTTTCGCAAGAGTCGTGATTTTATTGTATATTTTACGGTTCAGTTCTTTCAGGTCGGAGTCGATGCAGTCCAGAAGGCTGATTCCCAGAGTGATGGTGCGCACATCCAGGTTCTCCTGTTCGATCATCTTGTTTGTCTCTGACACTTCGTACATATTTATCATAGTCTGTATCCTCACAATTCTTTACTATATCATATCTACGGTCTGCGGATCTTCTCAGAAAATTCTCCCCGATCTCTGCAGCCTGCGGATCTTCTCAGAAAATTCTCCCCAATATCTACAGTCTGTGCATCTTCTCAAAGATATCTTCCCTCTGGCAGCGGATATTCACGCCCACCTCTTCGCCGAGAGCCTTCATCTCCTCGCAGATGACAACGAAATCTTTTTTGATGTCCGTCACATCCACGATCATCATCATGTTAAAGTATCCCTGCACGATTGTCTGGGAAATGTCGAGGATATTGATCCCGTTCTCCGCCAGATACGTACACACCTTTGCGATAATCCCCACTTTGTCTTTTCCAAGCACCGTAACAATACATTTCTTCATCTTTTCTTTCCTCCTGCGATTGAATGTCAAACAGCAAATTCAAACTGTAATAATATCCGAAACAGCATCCCGCTTTGCCACAAACATGTCCAGGTCTTCCCCCCGGTAATCATTGTCCGCAAGCGTAACCTCAAGCTTCACCGTCTCATAGGCAAGCTTTGCATAGTTGTTCTCTTTACTTAAGTGTCCCAGCACAATGTGATTCAGATTATCATGTAGTATATCACAAAGGAGCCGCCCTGACAATTCATTTGACAGATGCCCCCGTTCTCCCATGATACGCTGCTTCAGGTAATAGGGGTAGGCGCCCACCTCCAGCATGTGGATGTCATGGTTTGCTTCCAGAAGCACGGCGTCCAGATTTTTCAGATGTTCCACCGTATACTCGTCGTATTTCCCCAGGTCCGTTGCCACAGCCACGGATTTCTCCCCGCATTCCAGCCGGTAGCCGGAAGGCTCGTTGGCATCATGGGAGATGGCAAACGGGTTCACCCGGATATCCCCGATCATGAAGGGTTCGTCCGTATGGATGGGGTGAAGCAGTCCTTCCGGCAGCTTTCCCAGACCGGAATAGCTTAAGATTCCCTCAATCGTGCCCGGCGTGGCATAGATCGGAAGCTCATATTTCCGGCTGAAGACGCCCAGTCCCTGAATGTGGTCAGAGTGCTCGTGGGTGATCAGGATCCCTCCGATCTCCTCTCCCTTGATCTCCAGTTCCTTTAACCCTTCCTCAATTCGCTTTTTGCTGATCCCCGTATCGATAAGCAGGTGCGTGTCGTCGCTCCCCACATAGATACAGTTGCCGCTGCTGCCGCTGGCAATGCTGCACATTCTCATAGTCTGTCTCCTATCTGTCTCTTTGTATTTTCAAATGATCCGCTGTTGTCGATCACCGCTGTGCTGATCCGCCGGAACGCTTCCTCCGACGGCTGCGAGCGGATCATGTCCGCGATCTTCTCATCCGAATAGCCGCGGGAAGCCTTAAGCCGCTCTCTTCTCACCTGCGGGTCCGCATATATGTACCAGATCTCCCCGCAGATTTCTCCGCCGACTTCCGGAAGAAGGGCAGCCTCCACCACGTAGAGCTGCTTTCCCTCTTCTTCTTTCTCTTCGATATCCTGTCTGACCCATTCCAGAACCGCAGGATGGACAATCCGGTTGAGAAGGGCCAGTTTCTCCCCGTCGGCAAAGACCAGGGCACCCAGTTTCCGCCGGTCCAGCTCCCCGTCCGCCCCGATCATCTCCGCGCCGAACGTTTCCACAATCTTCTGAAAACACGGCGTTCCCTTTTTTTCCAGTTCCTGCGCCACTTTATCCATCTGGCAGACCACTGCGCCGTACGCTTCTTCCAGGTATGTGAGCACTTCACTTTTCCCGGATCCCACGCCCCCCGTGATTCCAAGCACTTTCATCCTTCGCTCTCCTCTTTTTCCGTATTCCGCTGCTTTCACGCCCTTATAGTTCCATATTCCGCTGCTTTCACACTCTGCTGTTTTCGCTGATTTCTACTTCGCCTCATACCAGCTCTTTCCGGTATGCATGTCTACAATCAGGGGAACCGACAGATCCGCCGCGTGTTCCATCTGATCTTTCAGAATTTCTTTCACCTCTTCCACCTCGGACTCCTCCGCCTCGATGAGAAGTTCATCGTGAACCTGCAGGAGAAGACGGGACTTCAGCTTTCTCTTCTTCAGTTCATCATCCACGCCGATCATGGCAATCTTGATAATGTCCGCCGCTGTCCCCTGGATAGGCGCATTCATGGCAACGCGCTCCCCGAAGTTTCTCTGCATGAAATTGCTGGACTTCAGTTCCGGCACCGGCCTGCGCCTGCCGTAAAGCGTCACCGCATATCCCTTTTCTTTTGCCTGCGACACGCAGTCGTCCAGGAATTTCTTGATTCCCGGATAGGTGGCAAAATAGTGTTCAATATACTCGGAAGCTTCTTTCCGTGTAATACTTAAGTCCTGGCTCAGCCCGAAGGAACTGATGCCGTACACAATTCCGAAGTTGACCGCCTTGGCGTTTCTCCTCTGGAGATCCGTCACCTGGTCGAAAGGCGTGTGGAACACCTGGGATGCCGTCATCCGGTGGATATCCCTCGCCTCCCGGTAGGCATTGATGAGCTGCTCATCCCCGGAACAGTGAGCCAGAATTCTCAGTTCGATCTGGGAGTAATCCGCATCCACGAACACATACCCGTCCGCCGGCACAAATACCTTGCGGATCAGCCTTCCCTGCTCCATTCTCACCGGGATATTCTGCAGATTCGGCTCCGTGCTGCTGATTCTTCCCGTCGCTGTGATGGTCTGGTTGAACTTCCCGTGGATGCGCCCGTCGCTTCCGATATATACCGCAAGCCCGTCCGCATAGGTGGATTTGAGCTTGGCAAGCTGACGGTAATCCAGAATCTTCGCCACAACAGGATAGTCCGGAGCCAGTTTTTCCAGAACATCTGCCGCTGTGGAATATCCGGTCTTCGTCTTTTTCGCATGAGGCATCCCAAGCTTTTCAAAAAGGATCACCCCAAGCTGCTTGGGAGAATTGATATTGAACTTCTCTCCCGCCATCTCGTAGATCTCTTTTTCCAGTTCCGCGATCCGCTCTCCCAGTTGTTCCCCGTACTCTTTTAACTGGTCCGCCTCAACCCGGATCCCCGCCTGTTCCATCCCGTGGAGGGTGAACAGAAGCGGCATCTCAATCTCCCGGAAGAGCCGTTCCATTCCGGCGTCCCCAAGCTTCTCGAGAAGAGGGGAAACCGAGGCATATGCGGTATACGCCTCATAGCACGCTCTGGAAACCTCATCGTTTTTCTCATCCACCAGCAGACTGAGCTGTTCCCTCGCCACATCAGTATACTCGTAGTCGCTCTTTAAGGGATTGAGCAGATACGCCGCCACAATGGGGTCAAAACTGTTCTCCCGCCGGGCGTCAGGCAGATAAGAAAGCACCTCTTTCAGCCCGCATACAGAAAAACATTTCACGTTTCCCGCAAGATGAGAGAGTTTCCCCATCAGATATTCCATATCCGCATCCATGCTGCATGGAATGGAACAGATCTGCTCCGCTCCAAAGGCCAGGGCGATTCTCCCATACCCCGAAGCGTGGGCAAAAAGGGGCAGGACATTTCCCGCATCTTTTGAAAATGCCGCTCCCACGCACTCTGCCTTTTCCGCCTCGGCAAACACCTGGTCGATCTCCTCCCGGGTCTGCACCTCCCGGAAATATTTCTCGATATCATTTTCCGATACTTTCGTGTCAAATCGGCTGAGCATGTTCTTGAACTGAAGCCTCTGGAACATCTCATGGGCTTCCTCTGTATAAAGATTACCGCAGCGCGCCTTCTCCACATCAAAATCAATATCCGCATGGAGCTCGATGGTGGCAAGCGCCTTGCTCATCTTTGCCTGATCCCAGTATTCCTTCAGATTCCTGCTTGCCCGGGGCGGCCTGATCTCGTCTGCATGCGCGTATGCATTTTCAATAGTCTTGTACTCCTGGATAATCTTCGTCGCCGTCTTCTCTCCGACTCCCGGCACTCCGGGGATATTGTCCGACGTATCACCCATCAGCGCCTTCACATCGATAAACTCTTTCGGCGTCACGCCGTAACGCTCTTCCACATCCTTTGCCAGATAATCCTCGATCTCGGTCTTTCCCTGCTTCGTCTTGGGGATCCGGATTTTCACATGTTCCGTCGCAAGCTGCAGGGTATCCCGGTCACCGGAGATCACCGCTACGTCCATCCCCTTCTCCTCGCACAGACGGGAGATCGTCCCGAGGAGGTCATCCGCCTCCAGCCCCGCTTTCTCGATGATCTGGATGTTCATGGCTTTCAGCACGTCCTTGATCACCGGAACCTGCTCCCTTAACTCCTCCGCCATGGGCTTTCTCGTGCCTTTATAATCCGCAAACATCTCGTGGCGGAACGTCGGCGCATGAACGTCGAAAGTCACGGTCAGATACTCCGGCTTCTCCTCATCCAGAATCTTGAACATAATATTCAGGAATCCATATACTGCGTTTGTGTGGAGTCCCTCCGAGTTTGTCAGGTCAGGCACCCCGTAAAACGCGCGGTTTAAAATACTGTGTCCGTCTATCAGCACAATTTTCTCTCTCATAGTCTATAACTGCCTCCATTCTCCGGGCCCGCTTCCAGAAGCTTGCCCTGTCTTCCGGCCTACCTTACGAGTATACACTAAAATCCGTCTTTTTAAAAGCTCGATTTTATGTTATGATTGTTAGGCTGAAAAAACAGGAAAACAAGAATACAATTGTAAAGGAGATACTGCACTATGGATGGAATGACAGATGGAATTATATTTGACGTTGACGGTACACTCTGGGACTCTACGGATTCCGTAGCGGAATCATGGAATCTGGCAGTCCGTGAACATTCGTCCCTGGATCTGGTTATTGACGGACCGGTCCTGAGCGGTCTGTTCGGAAAAACCATGAACGAGATCGCCGATGCTCTTTTTTACATGCTTCCGGAAAAAGAACGCATGGAACTGCTCGCAGTCTGCTTCGACTATGAGAACCGCTATCTGGAAGAAAAGCCGGGCAAACTCTACGAAGGTGTCTTCGAGACAATGAAGGCGCTCTCTGAAAAATACCCTCTTTTCATTGCCAGCAACTGCCAGAAAGGTTATATTGAAGTACTGTTAAAAACCTGCGGGCTCTCCCCCTTTGTCACAGACCATCTCTGCTTCGGCGAAACCCAGGCTCCAAAATCCGTGACCATCCGCACTCTCATGGAGCGGAATCACCTGAAGAATGTGGTTTACGTAGGGGATACCCAGGGCGACGCCGACGCCTGCCGCGACGCAGGGGTTCCCTTCATCTTCGCGGAATACGGTTTCGGGGAGGTACCCGACGCGAAAGTACGCATCGCCAGAATCACCGACCTCCTCTCCCTGAATCTGTCAGAACAATGAATCTTCGGTACAGGGATAACCTCACACCGGAAAGAAAATACGACTACGGTGTACGCCCGGGCGTCCGCAGACAGGATACAGACCGGCAGGTTTTCTTTCCAGCGTGAGGTTATACTTTACCGAAAACACAATTTTTCTTCCGGCAGATAAATTGTGTTTTTGACATAATAAAAGCTTCCGGATAGAAAGATATACCTGCCGACCTGAACCCCGGCACATCATGACAGGTGTTGCGAACAGCGCATGCAAGCGAAGCGCAGCCTTAAGCAGTGAGCAATATCCTGTCATGATGTGCCGGGTCCTTATCTTAGTCGATAAATATCTTTCCGTCCGGAAGCTATTTCTTTGTCAAAGATTCATTTATCTCTGTCTTCTTCGGGTGACTGCCGATGTTGCCAGCAGTACTCCGGAAACCGCGATCAGCGCAGCCCAGAGGCTTAAATCCGCCGAATCCCCGGTCTTGGGCGCCGGGTTCTGGCTTCCGCCCGTCTCCAGCGCAATCACATACGGTGAGAATCCTTTGGTCGTAACCGTTACTTTTCCATTCTCCACCGTTGCCTTATATGTCTCATAGGTATCTGTATCAGTATAGTGCAGGACAGTTACCTTCCTGCCTTCATATTTGCTGTCTACCGGGAAACTGATCTGAACGTTTCCGTCCATGGTTCCCGTAAGTGTCAGATCATACACACCCAGGATCGTCTTTCCGCTCACCGGCTTCACCAGCCGGGCGTACCGCTCTCCTTCTTTCGTGTAAGCCTGAATCGATATTGCTGCATCTCCGGAAAGACTGCCGCTGATGCGGATACCGGTTGCCGCATCCAGGATTGTCTTTTCTGCTGTAACCGCTGCGGTCTCTCCGCTCATCGAAGTGTTTCCGTCTGACGCAGAATCCGTGGAAGTATCCGTTGAAGATGCATCTCCCGCCGATGTATCTGCTGACGGGGTATCTGCAGGCAGTGTATCGGATACTGAATGATTCCCTGACGGCTGTTCTGATGACGGAATATCGGAAGACGGTTCCTCTGCTGTCGTGTCATCCGCAGGTTCTTCTGCTGTCGGCTCATCTGCAGGGACATCCGCTGACGGCTTCTCCGCAGGGGTATCGACCGACGGTTTCTCCGTTACTGTCGAATCTGCCGCAGGCTCGTCCGCCGCCGGTTCGTCCGTTGACGGCTGTTCTGATGACGGGATGTCGGAAGACGGTTTCTCTGCTGTCGTGTCATCCGCAGGTTCCTCTGCTGTCGGCTCATCCGCCGGTTCTTCTGCCGCAGGCTCATCTGCAGGCTCTTCTGCCGCATCAGCATCTTCACCCGGTGTATCCGGTTCCTCCACCGGCACTTCCGCTGCATTCACCGTAACCGCCTGATCTGCACTGACTGTGACACCGTCCTTTGTGTAGGAAACCGTGATCACCGTTGTTCCGGCTGTAAGAGCTTCTGTCGGATAAGTCACATCCGCAGTCACATCAGTCTCCGTGCCGTCACTGAACTGAGCTGTCACCTGCATACCGGTCATGTCCGGGGTCTCCCCTTCTGTGTAGACCGTCTTTGCCGGAGCCTGTGCAATCGTAATTCCGGTAAGTTCCGCAGGTTTCGGCTCCTCCACGGTGCCGGTGTTCGCCACGCTCACGTAATCTGCAGAAATGTATGCATACATACTGTCAAAATCATATTCCCACGCCGAGGCCAGAGAACTGCGTTCTGCATTGAGAACACCGTCGCTCTGAATCCGGTAGAACCCGTTCTCCGTCTCTGTACTCAGGATCAGAACCGCATGGGTCAGATGGCTTCCTGTTTTATACAGTACAGCGGAGGACGTAGTGGCCTCGCTGCGCACATTGACCGTGGAGCTGCCTTCCTTGATGCCGATGGTATATCTTCCGTTGTCCGCGTTTCCTCCCAGACCGTCCAGTGTCCATGCAATGGACGCGGCCTTCTCGCCCCAGTACGGGTCGGAGGCATACTTCACGTTGATTCCGCTGGCCTTGTTGCCGAGGAACCCGCCAAAATACTGCCACTGTTTCGGATTCAGATATTTTGCCGACATATAGTTCCCCATGAACTCACTGATGCACTGTTCCACGCTGGAATAATAATTTGCGCTCTGCCCCGGTGAGGAATCCACTGCATTGAGCCCGAACAGATTGTTCTTGTTCTGGCTGATACTGCTTGTCCCCCAGCCGCTTTCATTTGCGGCGATGCTCAGTGTCAGCAGGGCATTAACCCCATAGGTGTCCTGGTACTGTACAAGATACGTTCCGATATTCCGGAGCACGGAACCCGAACCGGTCTTGCTGCTTATCACTGAATTCAGACTGTCCGCGTTGTAAATCGAACGGCTGCGAAGCGGGAGATACTGATAATAATTATAGTAAGGATTTCCCGGATTCACAGAGTTGGTTCTCACACCGTTCTGGTAATCGGAAAGCATGGTCGCGTAATCTGTGTAGAAATAATGTCCGTCATAGCTGTAATATGTAGTGCCGGACTGAAGATAAGACGGCGCCGGACCATTGGTGATGGCGGATGTCGTCTCCTCATTCAGGTTCTGTGAAATGTAGTGGACAAGTTTTCCGTTTGATACCATGTAATGGCTGACGCTTTTTGCTTCGGACAGATCTACAATCTGAACCTCACCGGCATCCACAAGTCCTACCACTCCGGAGAGCATAAACTTTACCTTGCCGCCGCTCATCCCCAGATATGCGGCATCTGCCCCGTAGGAACCGTTCGTGTACCCGGTATCTCCCGTTGCAGTATCCGTATACTCGGTGTTTTTACTGACCGTTTTTGTCTTGAGGTTGACTACCTGGGGACCCGGCACCGCTCTTGCAAAAGTTGCAATTCCGTTCTCCTGGCTCTCGTCAACAACGCCTTCGGTATCTTCAATCTCGTAAATATTGGCGTTTTCATCCATTCCTGTTACTTCTTCAAGACGCTGGCTGTTCTCGTCCTGATTTTCTGCCGCTGCTTCTGAAGTCCCCCCTGTTGTCTCCTCCGCGCTGCTCTTCATGCCCGGCAGTACAGCCAGAGCCATGCACATGAAAAGCGAGCATATCAGCAGCCTGTTTTTCTTTGTCATTTTCTTATACTTCCCTCCTTGGTCTTATTAATTATTTATACTGATACATTCTTAGCTTAACATTATCTGAAAACAGATGCAAGTAGAAATAAAAATTTATTGCATACTTGTATACAATCTTGTTTTCCTCGCTATTTCCCCGGTTTTCGGGTAAACTGTAAGAAGATTGTAAGACGCTGCCGCTATACTGAAAGTCATAAAACAAATATGGAGGTTTTGGCTATGGCAATACTTGAAGCAAAAGATTTGCGAAAAATCTACGGAAGCGGCGAGAATGAAGTCCGCGCTCTGGATGGCGTATCAGTCTCGGTAGATGAGGGAGAGTTTGTCGCTGTTGTCGGCACATCCGGAAGCGGCAAATCCACACTCCTCAATATGATCGGCGGTCTTGACCGCCCCACTTCAGGAAGTGTGATCATCCGCGGGAAAGAACTTCTGAAAATAAAAGACGAGGAATTAACTGTTTTCCGCCGCAGGAATATCGGCTTTGTCTTCCAGAATTACAATCTGCTTCCCGTCCTCAATGTTTATGAAAATATTGTCTATCCGATCGAAATCGACGGCGGACGGGCGGATACGGAGTTTGTCCGGAAGATCATCCACATCCTCGGACTGGAAAAGAAACTCAGGAACATGCCCGACACACTCTCCGGCGGTCAGCAGCAGAGAGTCGCAATCGCCCGCGCTCTCGCCACAAAGCCCGCCATTATCCTTGCCGACGAGCCCACGGGAAACCTGGATTCAAAAACAGGCATGGATGTAATTCTGCTGATGCAGTCTGTCAGCAGGCAGTTTCACCAGACTACTGTTATGATTACCCACAATGAGGAGATCGCACAGATGGCGGACCGTATCATCCGTATTGAAGACGGAAAAGTCGTTTCGGGAGGTGAGCATTTTGCACGCTAACCGCAACAGAAAAGCAATGCACCGTGTGGAAAAAGGAATGATGAAGGCAAACCGCACCCGCAATATTTTCGCGGTATTCGCAATCATTCTCACCACATTCATGATTACCACGGTATTCAGCCTTGGCATTAATTATATGGAAAACATGGAGCTTATGCAAGTGCGGACCGCAGGCACAGGCGCCGATATTTCCCTGGCACTGCCGACGTCTGAACAGGAAAAGCAGATTCGCTCTCTGGACTATGTGAAAACCATCGGCACACAGTATATGGTGGGCTCGGTCGCAGAAGAGAATGACGAGGGGCGTAAGCTTGCCATTGCACTTATGTATTATGATACAACGGAGTGGGAAGACCATTTTCTAAGAGCAGTCAGCAATGTTAACGGCTCCTTCCCCGCCTCCGAAAATGAGATCATGCTGTCCGAAGACGCTCTGGAACAGCTCGGCATCAGCGATCCGGCGATCAATATGGAAATTCCTCTCTCCTATTACGATAAGAACGGCAGTCAGGAAAGAACTTTTGCATTAAGCGGATGGTTTCATTCCTATACCGGCTCGGGAATGGGCTTTGTCTCTGAGGACTATTGCCGGAATGCCGGATATACCATGCAGGAAGACGGTGTTCTCTCCCTTTCCTTAAACAAAATGCCGGATGATTTCTGGCGGATCCAGGAAGATGTGCCGCTGAATGAAGGCCAGTCTTTCCAGGGGACGGTTTCCATGAGTTCCTCCAACGGTTCTGTAATCGCCACTGTCATTTTCCTGGTACTGTTCATTATCGGCAGCGGTTATCTGCTGATTTATAATGTACTGTATATCTCGATTTCAAAGGACACCCGTTTTTACGGCCTTATGAAAACCATTGGCACAACCCAGAGACAGATCAGATCTCTTGTCAAAAGGCAGGCTCTCCGCTTCGCATGTATCGGGATTCCGGCCGGCATTGCACTGGCAACGGCTGTATCCTTCGGAATTGTCCCACTGTTTCTGCAGCAGGGATTCGAAAGCGGAAAATCCGTCATGGACGCCGAAGTATTTTTCCACCCGTCCATCTATATCCTCTCCGTTGTCTTTTCCGCCGTAACGGTCTGGATCGCATGCAATGCTCCCGCAAAAAAGGCGGCGAAGGTTTCACCGGTAGAAGCCCTGAGATATCACAATTTCGCCTTTCTGAAAAGGAAAAGCCGGAATTCCACCAACGGAGGAAAACTGTATGTGATGGCGTTCCACAATGTTTTCCGCGACAGGAAACGGGCAGTTCTTGTATTCCTCTCCCTGTTTATGGGGATAACCGTGATTCTGGGTGTAAACGGAGTGGTCGGAAGCATAAAAGGAGAAAATTATGTCCGCACATACACGGACTATGATTTTCAGTATATTGATACACAGTTCACACAATATGAGCAGGACACAAAGGAAATCCCGCAGTTCGACGAACAGTTTGCAGAACAGATCTCACAGATTGACGGGATCAAAGAAATCACGTTACAGAAGGCCGTCTGGTCAGAGATTGCGTTTGACGAAGATGTATTAAATGACTTTATGCATATTGCATATGAGGACAGTTCCTATCTGTCACATGGCGAATCCTATGAAACGATGGTAAACCAGCTGAAATCCTATGCGGAAACCGGGAATTACGGCTGCTATGTAACAACGCTGGACGAAAGTGTCATCGAGAAATATAATAATACTCACAGCCAGCCCATTGATATGGAAGCTTTCCTGCGCGGCGACCTGGCGATTGCGGGGAAAGACACGGAACACAATGCCCCGAATGCCGCACTGGTCGGCAAAACACTGACCCTGACAGCCGACAGCGCAGACGGCAGGACAGCCGATTTTCTTATCGGAGGCGCATTTACATTTGATGATTACGATCCGAGGGCGGACGTGGGGAGAAGAATGAATATTGAGATTGTGCCCCAGGTACTCTGTGTCAGCGAGGCGGGCATGGAAAGACTGACCCGGACAGCCATCACCTATAACATCGGTATTGATGTTGAAGATTATAGTCAGTTAGAGGAAATTGACGGAAAGCTTAAGGATATTAACCGCACATTAACCACATCGGACTGGGAGTATATCAGTCCTGTCTCCATACTGGAGGAATTTGACCAGATGTTCTACTCCCTGAATCTTCTGGGTAACGGCGCTGCTCTCCTCCTCATCATTCTCGGTCTGGCCAATTTCTTCAATGTGATGCTCACCGGGGTTATTGCAAGGAAATATGAATTTGCGGTCATGGAAAGCATCGGCACGACAAAGAATCAGATCCGGAAGATCGTGACCTGGGAAGGCGGAATCTATGCCCTCATCTCCACTCTGCTGATCCTGACTTTCGGAAATGCATTTCTCCTCCTTGTGGCTGATGCAGTGCCGCATATTGCAGACTATGCCCGGTTTGAATACCCGGTTTCCCTTGTCGTATGCCTCATCGCGGCAATCTTCGTGATATGCCTGAGCGTCCCGTCGCTCGTCTACCGGGCGGCGTCCGGGGAAACCGTCATCGAGCGGCTGCACAGTTTTGAAAATTGAATCTTATGGCGGAGCGGATGAAAGGAGAGTTACTCTATATTATGGCAAATATTTTTTTACTGGAAGATGACCGGATTTTGAGCAGGGGAATTTCCATTGCCCTTGAAAAAGATGCGCATACCGTCACCACAGCCTGTGGATTTCTGGAGGCACTGCAGAAATATGAAAATCAGAGATATGAAAACCAGAAATACGACCTGTTTCTTCTCGACATCAACCTGCCCGACGGAAGCGGCTTGGATTTCTGCCGGAAAATCCGGGAGGATTCCGATACCCCTGTCCTGTTTTTAACCGCCAGTGACACCGAGGAAGAGATGCTGGACGGTTATTCGGCAGGATGCGACGATTATATTTCCAAGCCCTTTCCTCTTGAAGTTCTGCGTAAAAAGGTGCAGGCCGTCCTGAAACGGACAATCAGCGGCAGCGACAGCACACGGATCCGGTATAAGGACCTGGAGGTGGATCCCGATAAATGCCTCGTCCTGATGAAAGGGAAGGAAGTCCATCTTACTTCTACCGAATACAGGCTGCTGAACTGCCTGGTGGAGAACCGGGGCAGGGTTGTGACCCGCGGCATGATTCTGGAAAACCTGTGGGACAAGGACGGAAATTTTGTGGACGACAACACCGTTCGCGTAAACATCAAGCGCCTGCGCCAGAAATTAAACGATGACCGGCAGGAATATATCATCACTGTATTTGGCATGGGCTATACATTCGGAGAATAAAGCGCATTTTTCAGGGAGAACAGATATGAAACAATTTATTTTTTACCGCAAAATAATCTTAATAACGGGGCTCCTGCTGACCCTTGCCGCTGCTGCCGTTGTCCTTTTCCCGCCGGACAGTGCGAAGGATGCCAGCTTCCGTGGCATCCTGATCCTGATCTGCCTGGCGCTTCTGTGCGGTTCTCTTTTTCTGCTGGACTACCTGCACCGGCGCTATATGGATGACCTTCTGGAACAGCTCACCCTGCTGATCGAATCCCTCTCCGGGGAGGAGGAGCTGCACATTTTTTCGGAAACAGAGGACACTCTGACCTCCCGCCTGCAGCACCAGCTTTTGAAACTTCGCACCATTCTGCTGGCGCAGAACCGGATGCTCTCCCGGGAAAAGGAACAGATCAAGACTATGATTTCCGACATTTCCCATCAGATCAAAACTCCCGTGGCTGCCGCGAATACCTTCGCACAGCTGCTCTGTGAGGAAGGTATCTCGCCGGAAGAACGCACCGAATATACCGCCACCTTACAGGCATCTCTTGAAAAACTGACCTTCCTGACCAACAGCCTGATCAAAATGTCCCGCCTGGAGAGCGGCATTATCCGCCTGAAGCCGGAAAGAAACCGCTTGAACGATATTGTCCTGCAGGCGGTCAGGTCCGTGTATTCAAAAGCCCGGGATAAAAACATCACCATTACCTTTGACTGCGACCGGATCTTTGAGGCCCAGCTCGATTTCAACTGGACCGCAGAGGCGGTGGTCAATGTCCTCGACAATGCGGTAAAATACACGCCGGACGGCGGCATGATCCGTCTGCAGATCAGCGAATATCCCTCCTATCTGCGGCTTGATATTACTGACAATGGTGTGGGAATTCCCGAGGCGGAGCAGGCAAAGATCTTCGGACGGTTTTACAGGGGAAGATACTCCGCCGGCGTTGACGGAGTTGGGCTCGGACTTTATCTGACCCGCAATATCATCAGCAAACAGCATGGATATATCAAGGTTTCATCCGGCAGAGGCGGAAGCACATTTTCCATTTTTCTGAAAAAGGACTGATATGCAGATTAACTTTCCTTTCATACTGGTATCGATTATAATAGGAGATTTGGAGCGCATACTCCAGTTCGGTAGTAGTGAATGGCGCAAGCACCTATGTCGGCGTGCGGGGCAGCCAAGCGGATGATACGGTATCTGTCGAACTTGTCTGAAAGGACAGGTTCGCCTGATATCCCTGATTTGAAATACTGTCTATCCTGACAGAACCTCCATGTGCTTCGACAATCTGGCGCACAAGCAGAAGCCCCAGTCCATGCCTCAGATCAAGTCGTTCATCGGTGCTTTCCATATAGTGCGGCTTTTCCTCTAATTCCTGTAACTTTTCAGGGGTAAGCCCCACCCCATTATCAGCAACAGTTAAAATAAGCGTCTTTCCGGTATTTTTAAGGGAAAGCCGGATCCTGCAGCCTTGTGGATTATGTTTGATACTGTTCTGTACGAGGTTATTGATAGCCCGCGAAATCAGGCGTGCATCGCATTCCAACATGGCATTTTCTGCTTCTGGTGCAATATCAATTTCAATCGTATAGTCATCAGAAATCCCTGAGTTGAGCAATTCGGCTGCACAGGAACGAATGAGTTTGGACAGGCGTATCTGCTCCTTGTGAAGCGGCTGCATTTCATATTCCAGTTGGGACACCAGATTCAAATCCTGAACGAGTTCTTTAATTTTGACGCTTTGCCTTCGCACGATTTCAGCCTGTTCCCTGACCGCATCACTGGCTGCTTCATCTGCAGCAATCCGACCGGCATATCCCATAATCATAGAAAGCGGTGTACGGATATCGTGGGAGACGCCGCTGATCCAGTTGGCTCGTGCTTCGTTCTGCCTGCTTATTATTTGAGATGCTTTATTTACACTGCCTGCAATTTCGGATAGCTCTCCGTCAATATGGAGCGAAGCGGGTTTACCATCTGCCAATGTTTCAATGGCTTCTACAATCGGCTCTGTATTCTGGATGATCCTGCGTTTTGAAAAGTAATAGGCCAAAAAGAGGCATAACACATCCATGCCTAACATCCCCGTAACATAGAGAGGGATTTTTTGAATTGCTTTAACGGAATAGTAGTTGCTGGTGAGCTTCATGTAGCTATTCTTTGGATACCCTAAAACTAACAATCCCTCATCCGTATTCCAGACAAAAACAGGATAATCTTCCAGATAGCCTTTTGAAAATGACGCTACATCCTGAACATTATAATTTTGCGGTACTTCTTCTGGCACATCGAGCGTCCAAAAACATTTTCCATTTGGCGTCAGATACATGGCCCAGATATTGTACTGGCGCAGTTTCCGGACCGCATCATCCGTCAGGCCCTCTGCAGTTGCACCATCGGAGATCATCTCAAGCATAGCACGTGGGGACGATTCACCATAATCTTCTGAAACTGTGTGATAAAAGGTCAAACCAAACAGAATGATATTGACAATCACCACTATCAGGAGAAACACAGCGAAAGACGCCAAATGCTTTGAAATATAGGTTCCAAAAGATTTCATGGCGTCACTTCCTTGTAATCAGTTTATAGCCCAGCCCCTTGATCGTAATCAAAGAAACGGGCTTTGACGGATCGGTTTCAATTTTTTCCCGAACACGCCGCACATGAGCATTCAGACTGTTTTCATAGCCGAAAGGATTGTCACCCCATAATGCTTCACAAAGAGCGTCAACCGTGACGATCCTGCCTTCATTTCGTGCCAGTGTTTCAAGCAGAGTATACTCTTTTGCGGTCAGAGAGATAACCTCGCCGCCTTTGTTGACCTCCGCCCGGCTAAAATCAATAGTACATCCATCCAGGACAACCAACGGGCTGTCCTCTTTATAAGTGCGGCGCAAGACTGCATAAACACGCAGCAACAGTTCCTGTGGCATAAAGGGCTTTGCAATGTAATCATCCGCACCAAGGCCAAGACCTGCCAGCCTGTCTGCGGCTTCGTCTTTTGCTGTCAAAAAGATTACCGGCACATCGGTAAATATGCGGAGCTGCTCCATCAGGGAAAACCCGTCTCCATCCGGCAGCATGACATCCAATATCATCAAATCAGGTTTTTCCCGTTTTGCCACCATGACAGTTTCTTTCACGGATGCGGCCGTAAGAACAGCTTCAAAACCGGCATCTTTCAAAATATCTGATACCATTTTCAGCAAATCCGGCTCGTCATCTACAAGCAGGAGTTTTTTTCGATGCAGAAAAGAGTTATCCATAGCGTCACCTCCTGAAATGATTATAGCACAGAGAGCCCCTTCTGCGGTGGGTATCCCGAAAAAGTAAGGTAAAAGTAAGGACGCGAGAATGTAGAAGTCAGGTTGGTGTTTTATGATGGAGTCAGTGAAAGGAGATGTTTTTATGGATTACATTATTACTACGGAACAGTTGACGAAGAAATATAAGAACTTCACTTCTGTCAACCATGTTTCGCTTCATATCCGCAAAGGCAGTATTTATGGCTTTCTCGGCCCGAATGGAGCAGGTAAGTCCACCACTATGAAAATGCTGCTGGGCCTGACTGCCCCCACAAAAGGCAGGTTTACCATTGATGGCAAGCAGTTCCCGGATGACCGTATTGCAATTTTAAAGGAGGTCGGCTCGTTTATTGAGTCCCCTTCGTTTTATGCAAACCTGACCGGCCGGGAGAATCTCGATATTATCCGCAGGATTTTGGGTCTGCCGAAAAGTGCTGTGGAGGACGCACTGGATCTTGTCGGCCTGACGGAATTTGGTGACCGGCTGGCAAAAAAATATTCGCTGGGGATGAAACAGCGTCTCGGTCTCGCCGGTGCGCTGCTGGGCAGGCCCCCTATCCTGATTCTGGATGAGCCCACAAACGGGCTTGACCCTTCCGGCATCCATGAAATCCGCAATCTGGTGAAGTCTCTGCCGGATCTGTACGACTGCACCATCCTGATCTCGTCCCACATGCTGTCCGAGATTGAGCTGATAGCGGATGACATTGGCATTCTCAATCATGGGCGCCTTCTTTTTGAAGGGAGTCTGGATGAGCTTCGCCAAAGCGCTTTGCGGACCGGTTTCGCGGCCGACAATCTGGAGGATATGTTCCTCTCGATGGTAGAGAAAGATAACGCGGCCAGAAAGCAGAGGGCACAGCTATGAATATACTGTCAATCGAACTTCGGAAAGAAAAGCGGACCGGCGTCATTCCTGTGCTGCTGGCTGTTGGAGTGTTAGGGGCTGCATACGCATTTGCTAATTTCCTCGTGCGGAAAGACACGCTTCTTAATTTGCCGCTGGCCCCGATGGATGTTCTTCTGACCCAGCTTTACGGTGTGATTATGATTCTGAACCTGTTCGGTATCGTGGTCGCCACCTGCATGATCTACAACATGGAGTTTAAGGGAAGCGCCATCAAGAAGATGTATATGCTCCCCATGAGCGTTCCGGCTATGTACCTGTGCAAATTCCTGATTCTGACAGTCATGTTCCTGGCTGCAATCGTACTGCAAAATCTGGCACTTGTGCAGATCGGCGTGACGGACTTGCCGGAGGGAGCATTTGAGATGGAAACACTGGTGCGCTTTGCCGGATATTCCTTCCTCACATCCATGCCGGTGTTGTCATTTATGCTCCTGATTTCTTCGCGCTTTGAAAATATGTGGATACCACTCGGCGTAGGGGTCGCGGGATTTTTAAGTGGTATGGCGCTGGCCAATTCAACTCCTGCCGTCCTGATGATTCACCCCTTTGTGCTTATGCTGAAACCGGCAGTTGCCATGAGTGCCCGGCCCGATATGACTGTGACCGTGGTATCTCTGGCAGAGACCATTTTATTCCTTGCTATTGCACTGTGGCTGGCAAAAAGCAAACGCTATGAGTAAGGAGGGATTGAAGAAATGAATTTTGGGGAATTGCTCGGAATTGAGTTTATGAAGGTAAAACGCTCAAAGATCGTACCACTGATCTTTATCGCACCACTGTTGGTGGTTGCCTCCGGGGTTGCAAGTCTGAGCCGCTATTTTACCCCGGAATATACAAACGCATGGCCTGCCATGTTCATTCAGAGTGCGCTGGTTTATGCGTATTACCTGTTGCCGTTCAGTATGATTGTTGTCTGTGTGATGATCGCAGGCCGGGAAACCGGAAATAACGGCATTCTGAAAATGCTGGCCCTGCCGGTCAGTCGATATGCACTGTCCATTGCCAAATTCTGTGTGCTGGCGTTTTTCCTGTTCATGGAAATGGTGGTGTTTCTCGTGGTATTCGTAATCGCCGGTATGATTGCGACACAGACGATGGGAGTAACAGAAACTTTGCCGATCCTGTATCTGCTGAAATGGTGCCTGGGGCTGTTTCTGACAATGCTGCCGTGTATTGCGGCTATGTGGGCGATCACGGTTCTGTTTGAAAAGCCGCTTCTTTCTGTTGGGTTGAATTTGCTGCTTGTGATTCCCGGTATATTGGTCGCGAATACGCCGCTGTGGATTGTCTATCCATACTGTTACAGCGGTTATCTCGTTTCCTGCTCGCTCCACGACTTTACAGCAGAAACCTCCGACGCCGCTTTTTCGATGTTTCCGTTCCTGCCATGTGCGATCATTGTATTCGGTCTGCTTTTTGCACTGGCTGTCACCCGATTTGGGAAAAAAGAAATGAGGTAAATACTATGGAAAAGAAAAAACTTCAATCAATAAGTATAGCTGCGCTCATTGTGAGCGTCCTGCCGCTGGCGGCCCTTATCCCGTCGCTTTTGCACCTTTCGCTGTCGGACGGAATCCGAACTGTTTGGGCCGGAGCCAATATCGTTTATGTCCTGCTGGGCCTGATTCTTTCGGTAGTTTGTGTGCGGAACAGGGAAAGCCGCAGCATTATTAATATCGCATCCACGGCAATCAGCGCTTTTTGGTTGCTGCTAATGGCAGGAATCGTTGCACTCGCCCTGCTCTTTTCTTTCGTTCAATAAGGAGCACGAACTATAAAACCGTAAAAAATAGGCTTCGCCTATTCAACTCCCCTGCCCCTCACTCATGAGGGGTTAGGGGTTTTCTTTTGTTATCTTTTCTTGCATAATAGACCTATGAATATCTTACAAAGAATCTTTGCAGACCATTATGAAGAAATTAAATATACTCTTCATCCCAGAAAAACTGAGATGGAAAATATCGATAAGATGATCAACTGCGGCGATCCCTCATTTGGCGGCGCCATGTACTCCTGCCCCCACTGCGGTAACTTCAAGTTTGTTCCATTTCGCTGTCACAGCCGCTTTTGTCCTACCTGCGGAAATAAATATGCCATGGAACGTACCACCAGTATGTCTTTCAAACTTGTCAGTGTCCAGCACCGCCATTGCTTTTTTACCATTGATGAAAATCTCCGCGACTTTTTTCTTCAGGACCGTTCCCTCCTGGACTGCCTCTTCCATTCCGTCTCCAGTGTAATATCACGGATGTTTTTCAATCCGAACCATGCCAAAAATTTTACTCCCGGCTATATCATGGTCCTTCATACTTTTGGCCGCGATCTCAAATGGAATCCCCACATTCACTGCCTCCTTTCCGAAGGCGGCTACAGTGATGATGGATTCTGGCACCATGTAAAACACTTTAACTACAACTATCTGCGCAATGCTTTCCGCACGGCTCTTCTCAACGAACTGAAAGACAGAATTGACCGGTATGATGGCGATACCGTTACTTTTCACTATAACCGGCAAAGTCTCTTCCACAT
>CBJMC01400__coassemble_874_pt1 | contig 25922 bp, 20 predicted proteins | sample CBJMC01400__metabat2_high_PE_029 | metagenome-assembled genome bin CBJMC01400 | reverse complement strand
TCTTGTAGTTAACACCGGTATAGTAGAGAATACGCTCTGTCAGCGTCGTCTTACCTGCATCAATATGCGCCATAATACCGATGTTTCTGGTTCTCTCTAATGGATATTCTCTTCCAGCCAAGGTTATTCCTCCTAATTAGAAACGATAGTGGGCAAATGCCTTGTTTGCCTCTGCCATCTTGTGCATATCCTCTTTTCTCTTCACAGCTCCGCCTGTATTGTTCGCTGCGTCAAGAATCTCGTTTGCCAGCCTTTCCTCCATCGTCTTCTCGCCTCTCTGACGGGAATACGTTGTCAGCCAGCGAAGAGCGAGCGCCTGTCTTCTGTCAGCTCTGACCTCGATCGGCACCTGGTATGTTGCACCACCGATACGTCTTGCCTTAACTTCCAGCACCGGCATCATGTTGTTCATAGCTTCCTCAAACACTTCAATCGCCGGCTTCTCAGCCTTCGCTTCTACTCTTGCAAATGCGCCGTATACAATCTTCTGTGCTACACCTTTCTTACCATCAAGCATGATGTTGTTGATAAGTTTGGTAACAACTTTATTGTTGTATATCGGATCCGCTAATACATCTCTTTTCTGAGTATGTCCTTTACGTGGCACGGTCCTTCCCTCCTTAATCATATTTTCCGGTCTTCCCGGGATTAATTCATCGGTACTCACATGTGTCTCTCTATGGAAATCGCATTTCATGTGCTCGTGGCCGCGAGACCTCTATAAAATAAATCCGCAACCTTTGCTTACCGGACTTCTGCTTTTCTGTCCGATAAGACTACGATAATCATAGTTCTGTTTGTGATACGATTTAACTATCAGTTACTTATTTTTTTGCGTCTTTCGGTCTCTTAGCGCCGTATTTAGAACGCGCCTGACGTCTCTTCGCAACACCTGCTGTATCCAGTGTACCACGGATGATGTGGTATCTTGTACCAGGCAGGTCCTTAACTCTTCCTCCACGGATCATAACAACGCTATGCTCCTGAAGGTTGTGTCCCTCGCCCGGGATGTAGCTTGTTACTTCGATTCCGTTAGAAAGACGAACTCTGGCGATCTTTCTCAGAGCTGAGTTAGGCTTCTTCGGTGTAGCTGTCTTAACAGCTGTGCAGACACCTCTCTTCTGCGGAGAAGATACATCTGTTGCACGCTTTTTCAGGGAGTTGTATCCTTTCTGAAGAGCCGGTGCAGTAGATTTCTTCTCAGAAGTCTGACGACCTTTTCTAACTAACTGGTTAAATGTTGGCATTCTTTTCACCTCCTATGAATTATTCGTTACCCTGCCGCTTATGCCGCAGGGGGCTGCGGATAACACTGTTTCATTATCCATTTTTGCGCACAAAAAAATAAAGTGTTTTTATGCACGCTCAATTAGTTTATTACGTTTATCCGCGGATGTCAAGGGATTTTATAGCGATTTGAATAAAAAATTAGTATGCTCTTCCCCAGTAAACCATATGCTTCGCCGGCTTTCCGCAGCAGACACACACGTCGGAGAGGTGTTCTTCCTCCACCGGAATACATCTTGAAGTCACACCGCCGGTCTGTGCCTTGATCTCATCCTCACATGCCTCTTCTCCGCACCACATTGCCTTGACGAAACCTTTTTTATTCTGAACAGCAGCCTTCATCTCATCCATGGTTACTGCCGTGCTGATATGGTCATCCAGGAATGCCTTTGCCTTTGCATACAGGTCTTTCTGGATGGTCTCGAGGATCTCGCCCAGCTTTGTGGTGATCTCATCCATCGGAACGACGATCTTCTCTCGCGTGTCACGGCGCACAACCACAACCTGACCGTTCTCGATATCCTTCGGTCCGATCTCGATACGCGCCGGAATTCCAAGCATCTCCTGCTCGGAGAACTTCCATCCCGGACTCTTCTCGGAGTCATCGATCTTCGCGCGGTATCCTGCTGCCTTCAGTGCATCGAGCAGTTCATTTGCCTTGTCAAGCACTCCTTCTTTGTGCTGTGCAACCGGGATCACTCTCACCTGAACCGGAGCGATTCTCGGCGGAAGCACAAGACCGCTGTCATCGCCGTGAACCATGATGATGGCTCCGATGATTCTCGTGGAGAGTCCCCAAGATGTCTCGTAAACGCTGTGAAGCTCGTTGTTCTTGTCCGCATACTTGATATTGAACGCATCCGGGAATGCATTGCCGAAGAAATGGCTCGTCGCAGACTGCAGCGCCTGCCCGTCATGCATCAGCGCTTCGATCGTGTACGTGTCCTGGGCGCCTGCAAACTTCTCGCTCTCTGTCTTTCTTCCCGCCACAACCGGGATCGCCAGATCCTGCTCAACAAAATCTTTATATACATTCCACATCATCTTTGTCCGCTCTTCCGCTTCCTCATATGTGGCGTGAATCGTATGTCCCTCCTGCCAGAGAAATTCTCTGGAGCGCAGGAATGGTCTTGTCGTCTTCTCCCACCGGAGCACAGAGCACCACTGGTTCCACACCTTCGGGAGATCCCTGTAAGACTGCACGGTCTTGCTCCACACATCACAGAACAGCGTCTCGGATGTAGGACGGATGCAGAATCTCTCCTGTAACTGCTCCATACCGCCGTGTGTCACCCAGGCAACTTCCGGGGCAAAGCCCTCGATATGGTCCTTCTCCTTCTGGAGCAGGCTCTCCGGGATCAGTACCGGAAGATATACATTCTCCACACCTGTCTCCTTGAAACGCTTATCCAGATCCGCCTGGATATTCTCCCAGATCGCATAGCCGTTCGGCAGATAGTTCAGGCATCCCTTTACACCTGAATAGTCGCACAGTTTTGCCTCGCGGACCACGTCCGTGTACCACTGCGCAAAGTCTTCGTCTCTGGAAGTGATCGACTGTACCAGTTTCTTTTCCTTTGCCATTTTCTCTTCTCCTTTTTCTTTTTGAAAATAAAAACACCGGGACATTCCGTCCCCGAAAACAAGGGACCGGAATTCCCGGCGGTACCACCCTAATTAACACCATGCGTTGCACACTGTGTTCACTCTTTTTCCTCTAACGCAGGAATTACGCCGCACTTTTCACACGGGAGCTCCCGGACCGGTTCTATGAGTTCCTGCAAAGGCTCGCACCATCCGCCTTCTCTCTGAAGCATTCTCTTCATATACTAATTCCGTTCATTGCTCATCTGCACAAGTGATTTTAGACGAAAAGGGCCGGATTGTCAACAGCCCCACGGCATTTTTACTGGTTTTCTCTTACTCCAAAGTAAACTCTCTCCAACAGATCACCCCATCGCTTTCCAGACGGAAAAACAATGGGAAGACTCCTTCCGGCGCAGAAAATACTCCCTCTGCTTTTATCCACTCTCCGTGTTCTGATCCGTCAAAGGAAATCCCTGCAGCCTTTTTCGTACATTCCTCATCCAGATATACCCCCATCAGGCCTGCTTTCTCTGCCTGTACCGTAATGCGGATCTTCTTCGCCTCTCCCAACCGGAAATACTTGAACCCTGCTCTGGTTCCCTTCTGCATATTCGCTATATAATGGATCCTGCTGCCATCCGCTGTTTTCTCTTCAAAAATGTGCGGCTGCTGATCCCGCACGCATCTGCGTACGGACAGACGTCCGACTCTGTCGAAAGTCAGATTGCAGGCATAGGCGGCACCGTACATTCCCATTCCCCTCAGCGGACCTCCGTTCAGTCCACAGCTTGTCATCTCCGCCTGGTTGAAACTGCCGTCCGGATTCAGCGTAATCGGCTCGGCACACCCCTGACGGCAGCATTCAATCCCGTGCGTCTGTCTGTGGTAGAAGATGTACCACTGGCTGCCGATCTTCACAAGGCCGCCATGCGTATTCCCATAAGGTGTCTTTGGCTCCATATTCCCATGATATCCGATATCTGCATTGGACACAAGTACCCCGCCATAGCGAAATCCTTCCATCGGTTGATCCGATATGGCATAGCACAGATCGTGGCTTTGTTCCGAAGAATAAATCATGTAGTATTTCCCATTGATCTTCCTCGGGGATGAAGCCTCATAAAATCCATGGTTTTCAAATTCCGTTCCCTTCGCTGCCAGACACCCCGGCAGGAGTTCTACAGGTCCTTTCCGTATTGTGCGCATATCCGGTTCCAACTCAAATGCAAGACTGTATTTTCCCGCCACATTAATCCACGGCGACCCCGGTGTAGGTACAAATCCGGTATACAGATAAATTCTTCCGTCATCATCGATCAGAACTCCCGGATCAAACAATTTTTCCGCCGGTTCCATCCCATCCGGGAAAGCCACATTGCCCAGATATTCAAAGGGGCCCTGCGGTCTGTCGCTGACCGCCACTTCACAGGCATTCTTCGCGCCCCGGTTGTAGTAAAGGTAAAAGCGCCCGTCTCTTCCCTGCACACAATCCGGTGCAGCAAGGTTTCCCGCTTCTTCCAGAGTCTCACCTGTCTGCTCATAAGCATAGGAAATACCCTCATATCTCCAGTTCCCCAGATCGGAAAGCGGAGCGCTCCACACCACATAGTCGTTGACACAGTACCCTTCTCCACCGGCCTCGTCATGGCTGCCGTAGATCCAGAGTCTGTCTCCGAAAATGCGGGGCTCACCGTCCGGCACATACTCGTCCAGCGGCAAATACGGATTCATAGCCTGTTTTTTTTCATTACAGGAAACATTTTCTCTCGTTTTTTCCATTTTATCTCTCTCCATTCACTGTCTTTGCAGATTCATCAGTCGCAAAAAGGCTGCCGCACACATGAAGTACGGCAGCCTCTGCTTTTCCGGTCCGTCAGGTTTTTCTCCCTACAGCCGGGTATCCCAGCCTCCGCACCAGACATTATCGTTATATTTTCCCTTAAATTCACTTTCTCCGATGATCTTCCCCACTGCCGCCCGGATACATGCCCGGGTAGGTGCATAAGCGTTGATAAAGGTCTTCATCATCGGCAGATCATACAGATGGTTCGTATAGTTCAGCGATACACATACTGTAGGCACTTCATGGATCCACCAGGGCAGTTCATTGGAATGTGCCGCGGAATATTTCACTCTCACGTTATTTTCCTGCGCATACCCCTTCATGTTGACAAACACAAACACAATGTCATATTTCTTTTTAAATTCTTCTGCACCGGGCATATCCATCACTTTATATCTGTTGAAAGGAGACATTTCTTTCATCTCCAGTTCATAATAGGACTCGTTGACGTCCACTTCAAACCCTGCCCGTTCCAGCTCCTCAATGACAATCTGCTTTGCCGGATCTCCTCCGTCCACATAGGAAACCGGCGCGCTTTCCAGAAAATACAGCCTTGCCCGCTTCTTTTCTGCTGTGGAGACCGGCAGAAGATTCTGCGTATCTTTCACAAGTGTCACAGCCTGATCTGCAATCTTTTCTGCAATTTCCCGGTGTTCTGCGCACCCGAGGAAATGCTTCTCATCCATCGTATCCATCATCCGTTTTTTGTGCAGCCCGAGCTTCGCCTTCATTCCAAGGATTCTCATCAGAGCCTCGTTCAGACGCTCTTCTGTGATGATCCCGTTTTTATATCCGTCCATCATATATCGGAAATCCTCTTCCGGATCATGGAAGAAAAGGAACATATCACATCCTGCCGCAATTGCTCCGGGCACCTGCATTGAACGCGGACCGGCGCTTAACATTCCTCCCATATGGGAAGCATCTGTAACAACAATTCCGTTAAATCCCATCTTGTCCCGCAAAAGTCCCTGGATCAGTTCCGGTGCCAGAGTCGCCGGGCGGATATCCGCATCCGTATACTCCGGATGGAACTTCCTGCTGTAAGCAGGCAGCGCGATATGGCCTGCCATGATGGACTCCACTCCATCGTCGATCAGCCCCTGATACACCTTTCCAAAAGATGCATCCCATTCCTCACAGGAAAGATCATTGATTCCCAGAACCAGATGCTGGTCCCGCTCTTCCACGCCGTCTCCGGGGAAATGTTTGACACAGGAGAGCACATTACTCTGCCTGCTGCCTCTCAGATATGCGCGGCACATTTCCAGCACCTTATCCGGATCTTTCCCAAAGGATCTTGTATTCACAATTGTATTGCGCCAGTTAAAGACAATGTCAGCCATCGGAGCAAAATTCCAGTTGCACCCGAGCGCCTCCGCCTCGCGCCCGCTTACCAGTCCCATGCCGAATGCGGCCTGCACATCATCCGCCGCCTCACACTCTGCTTCTGTGGCGACAAAGGTTCCCGCCTTGCAGATGCCGTTTCCACCGGTTTCGCCATTCACAGCCACAAACATCGGAATCTTGCTGAATTTCTGATAGCACTGGTTCTGCCGGAAGATTTTTTCAGGATCACTCTCCGTATAGCGCGCTCCTCCAATGTGATACTTTTCTGTCAGAGTACGGATATACCCCTCATCCGTACTCCGTCCCAGATTGATAAAGAGCTGCCCGATTTTCTCCTCCGGAGTCATCTCCCTGATTGTCTCCTGCACCCAGGCAACCGCCTCATCATCCAGGTTAAACGGTTTCTGCTTCAAATCTACTGTCATACTTTTTTCAGTTCTCCTTTTCGTTTTCTCGCCTCAAACCATGCTGTAATAATACTTCCGTAAGGCGTGGTGATAATATTAAACACGAATACAAACACACCGGTTATCACCATGGAAACCGCGCTTCCAAGTTCTGCTGACAGTACTGCCTGCAGTCCGTAGGACATCAGGCTCAGGGTTACAGCGCCCATAACGGTTCCGATTGCCTCGCCGCAGTACTTGCTGAGAGCCAGACCTATAAATACGGGCAGAATATTCGTAAACAGATCACTTACTGTCGACAGAGAGGTAAATGATGCCGACTTAATCGTTGAGGAAGCCCATACCATGGTGGCGCATCCGAAAAGCAGCCCGCTGAACAAATAGGAGAGAATCACATTCTTTTTCTCATTGATACCGATATCCACTGCCGCTCCCTGATTATTTTTCAGCAGTTCAGACTGCTTGCCCGTCAGGGTAAAACGCTTGTAAAACTCATAAATTACAATCGCCAGGATAAACGGAATCAGTACTCCCGGAAACAGGGCAAGTTTCTTGATCTCCATATCCGCGATCAGATTCACGCCCGCCCCGTTATAAAGGAGGGGCGTGACCGCTTCGTAGATCAAAGCCATTGTGATTGTACTGATTGCCACCGGCAGGCGGCCGTATGCATAGAGTACCGCGACCCCCACACTGAGCAGGGTACAGAGCACAATGCACAGAACAGCAAACAGCACCACATTGCTGTTCATATTTTTAGCGATGTTTCCGCCGATGATGGCTGCCAACAGCATAACCGCCCCACCCGAAAAGTCGAAGCGTCCGTTGTTAAACTGCAGGCCGATACCCATTGCACAGGTAGTGGAAATCGTGATATTGACAATCAGAGTCTTCCACATATCAACCGTCCCGTAATAGGTCTTTCCATTAGCCCAGCATATAGCCATCATAATAAGAAACATCAGAACCGGCAGTATAAGCGTGCCGAGTATTCTTTTCCCAATTTCCATTTTCTTTTTCATCAGGTTTCGCTGACCTCCTTTCGAATTCTGCTTTACCTGCATTTTCCCTTTTTACTCATATGCTTTTTCAGAAAATGCATCTGAAAGCATGAATTCTCTGAATTCCGCATATGTCGCATCCGGATTATATCTGGTCAGATACTTCTGGGCAACTTCATCTGTAATAATGGATTTTGACATATCTGCATCCAGAAGCGGGCTGTTGTTCTCTATATTACTCATAATCTCATCGCTTAAAATATGAACATATACTCCGTCAAGTACTTCCGACTGGGTATAATCGCTGTACTGCTTTCCCTGTATTGCATTGTCCAGCATCGCTATACAGTAGAAAATCTCCTCAAAATTAGGGACATAGAGCTGTTGAACAATTCCGGTTCCCACATCAGCTACCAGATCGCTGGCATTTTCCAGTCCAAGTGTAATCAATTTTGTATCCGGGTCTGCTATTCCATTTGCAATTGCATTTGAGAGAACCGGATAAATAAACTGCTGTCCACCACACAGTCCGATGATAGCATCCAGATCCTGATGTTGTGGCTCGTTAAAGAAAGTGTCATCCAATGGCTTGAACATCAATACTGTCGCCTCATCATCCACAATCTCAACAGGCTTATCCGCGGTTTCATTGTACGATGCGATCTCTTCACGAATTGTCTGATCTGCCACCGCATACTGAGGATATGCAAATGCCGGCGACATACAGATTGCCACTTTCTCATATCCTGCATCAATGATCGCCTGAGCAAACATTTTCCCGGTATCTTCTCCATTTACATAACCGCCGGCTACACTGCCCAGGAAATGATCATTATCCGCCACTGCCGCATTGGCCCCGTCTTCGCTATATACCGAAAGCATATCGTTCCCAATTCCTGCCACATACAGTTCCGGATACTCCGTCATAATATCTACCAGTCCACCGTCCTGCATAACAATTAGACCCACCACGTCACTTGTCATGGCATTCTTAACAGCATTCAGATTTCCCGCCGGATCATTTGCACTGTCTCCATACACAATCTCATAAGTATATCCAAGTTCTTGCGTCCATTTGTCCATAAAGGCAACATTATAATCATACATCGCACCACTGCTGATATTAGACATCAGCAGAATCTTTCCGCCCACTGTGCCATCAGCCTCTCCCGAACCGCCGCCTGATGATCCGCCATCTGCGGTGCTGCACCCTGTCAGTACGGATAATGCCAGAACTCCTGCAAATACAGCTGCTGTTGCTTTCTTTGTAACATTTCTGAATTTTTTCATGTTTTTTTCCTCCACTTTTTTCATTTATCTTAACTTGCTTCTATTTCGGCAATGTGCCTTCTTTTTTTCTGCTGGTCATCAGCACTACAATCAGGAAAATTACCGCTTTGACAATAAATGTCATTCTCGTCGGCAGTCCGATCATCGGCAGTCCCACATCCAGGATCGAAAAGGTAAATGCGCCAACCACTGCCGCAGAGACCCTTGATCTCATACCTCCTGAAATCGGCATACCACCCAGGATCAGGGCAACCATGATATTCATTTCAAATCCTGTTCCCGTGGAATCCGACGCAGAACCGGTATAGCCCATCTGGAAAACCGCTGCAACGACAAAACAGATTCCCGCTATGATGTAGCACAGGACACGGAACTTGAGCAGACTGACTCCGCTCTGTCCCGCAGCCACCTTGTTCGCCCCCAGCATCCTGGCGTATTTTCCCACCCGGGTATAGTTAAACAGAAATGCCGTCACCGCCACTTCGATTGCCAGAACTACGAACATGAGCACCGGAGATTTAAACACGCTGTAATCGATTGTCCGCAGTGTAATGCTTCTGGTTCCCAACGTGGAGAACACAACCGTAATGATTCCGGAAAGCACCTGCATCACTACTACCGAAGGAATGATGGGGATAATGTTCAGGAGCGGTCCGGATGCGCCGTTTACCACCGCAATCACCACGGACAGGACCAGACAGATCAGAATTCCCGGGATCAGACTTCCGGTCAGGTTTCCTACGAATACCATAATTGTGGCATACAGACCGATCTGTTTTCCGATACTGATGTCCAGATTTCCCAGTGAATAGATAAACACTGCTCCAACAGACATTAGCGCTGTAACAATCACATCCGACATCAGAGTGGCAAGCTTCGCGGGCGACCAGATACTTTCACCCCGCAGCGGCGTGACAATGGAAAACAGAATAATACAGAATATCAGTCCACCGTAGGAAGCGGCAGCAGCTCCGTTTTTCCGCCACCACTCTTTCAATGGGACAGATTTTTTCTTTGTCTCTTCCATACTTTTTATCCTCCCTTAAATCATGTACTCTATGATATCTGTCTGTTTCAGGTCCGGGGAGCGCATGAATTCTTTCTTCACTTCAAAATCCTTCATGATCAGGATCCGGTCTGCCATTCCTATCAGCTCGGACAACTCCTCCGAAATCATCAGCACTGCCTTCCCCTGGCGTTTCATCTCTTCGATCAGCGCATACATGGACTGTTTAACGCCAATGTCCACGCCTCGGGTCGGACAGTCCATAATGATCACATCCGAACCTTTTGCGGACCATTTTGCAAAGGATACTTTCTGCTTGTTTCCTCCCGACAACGTATTCACCAGCTGTTTCCCGCTGTGGCACTTGATGCGCAGAGCTTTTATCTCCTGATCCGCCAGGGCATGTTCGTCCTTCGGAAATATCATCAGGCCCTTCTGCAGGGACGGAAGCGACGGAAGTACAATGTTCTCCTCGATAGACGCCTCAAGAATGAGCGCCTCCTGATCACGATTTTTTGAAATATAGCCGATTCCGCTCTGAATCGCCTGCAGAGGATTCTTTATCTTCCGTCCGCCACAGATCACTTCTCCTTCATCCAGTTTCTCCAGACCGTAAGCTGCGCGGCCGATCTCATGCATTCCGCATCCTGACAGACCGCCGAATCCGACAATCTCGCCCTTATGTACCGTCAGGCTGAAGTCCCGGATACTGCCGAATGTAAGATGCTTCAGTTCCAGGGCAACCTCCTCCTGATGAGATGTATCGTAATCTTCCCGGTAATATTTGTCACCAATCTCTCTTCCTACCATCAGATACCGAATCCGCTGTACTGCATCAGGCGCATCCATTTCTTCCCTGCTTAACTCACCCACAATACTGCCGTCCCTGAGAACGGTCAGCACGGAGCAGTGTTCCAGGATTTCGTCCATGTCATGGGATACAAAGACAATGGTTTTATTCTCCTTCTCTGCCATCCTGTGGATCAGTTTATAAAGAATCTGGCGCCCCTCCAGAGACAGTGCAGTAGTTGTCTCATCCACCACGAGAATCTGTGTCTCATCTGTCACACAGCGAACGATTTCTACCAGCTTCCGGTCTTCAAAATTATACAAATTAATCGGATCGCCGGCATGGATATGTTCAATGCCGAATTTTTTCAGCAGAACATCCGCTGCTTCGCACATCTTTTTCATGTTTACAATCCCGAAGCGGGAAAACTCAGACTCTCTTCCGGCGAAAATATTCTGGGCCACTGTTACTCCCGGGATCGTATTCGCCTCCTGGAGAATCATGGAAATCCCGGCTTTCTGCGCCTCGATCATTGTCTCCGGATTCCACGGTGTTCCCCGGTAAATCATCTCGCCGCTGTCCGCCTTCTGTTTTCCGCTGGCAATAGACATTATGGTGGACTTTCCGGAGCCGTTCTCACCGATCAGCCCGCGAATCTCACCCTTTTTCAGGGTAATGCTCACATCCCCCAGCGCAACCGTGGGACCGAATGTCTTATGCATATGTTTTACTTCAAATACTACTTCATTCATAATTTCCCTCCATACGTGGCTACTGTTGTTTTCTCCTTTCATCAGATTTTTGATCTGTTGTTATTCTAGCACGTATTTTTCTATTTTGTTATAACAATAATGGTTATAATTAGAAAAATTTTGTACCATTTTTCATATTTATAGCTATTTTTATCATATTTTGTATTGACCTATGCGGAAATTATGTTAAGATACTGTCAAACCATTTTTTACTATTTTGGGGAAAAGAAGAGGTACATCGCCATGAACCACACAACAGTCTATTTTATAAAACGTCTCCTTCAGGATGCACTTTCATTGAATTTTAATTATCTGATTCCGCCTTTTGAAGATCTTTCTGCCGTTGATATCGGACTGCGGCGGGGCCTGAAATCTTCGGAAGAGCTGTACCGGAATTTCCGGGATATCCTGTCCGGGGCAGAACACAATATTTTTTATCTGTACAGCGACCGGTATGATATCAATTATATTTTCTGCCTTCCCTATCCGGACCGGAAAGACCTGATCGTCGTCGGCCCTTTTCTCCGGAGTACAATCGATCAGAGCTTTATTAATTTTCTGATCGAACAGCATCACCTGAACCACACAGAAATCGAAAGCATCCGCGGTCTGCTTTACCATTTCCCGGTGATCGATGATAATTTCCGGCTGTTTTCCATTATGTCAGATATTATTAATTATATCAGTCCGGGACATGACTTTAACACCAGGACAGTAGATAATTCTCCGGAAAACGACATGAACACACCTTATGTTCCCGCAGACGACTATACACTGAACATGTCTTCCACAGAAGAGCGTTACGCCCTGGAAGAGCCTCTGCTCCAGGCAATTGCACAGGGGAAAACTGCAGAGGCACTGGCGATCACCCGCCATTTTATGAGTATCGTATATGCTCCCAGAATTAACGATTCCATAGCGGACAAAAAAGCATCTTTGTATTCTACCAACACCATGCTCAGACTGGGGGCAAAGAGAAGCGGAATTCATCCCATTTTTCTCCACGAGCTGTCCAGCAAATATGTAAAGCAGATCAGTATGTGCGGCTCTCTCCCCCAACTTGACCGACTGCACGAAAAAATGGTACGCGGATACTGTCTTCTGGTACAGAATAAGGCCCGCAGCCAGTATTCCAGACTGGTCAGAGATACTATGAATTATATCGACCTGAATCTGAGCCATCCGCTCACGCTCCGAATTCTGGCAGAAAACAGCCATGTCAGCCCCTCTTATCTGTCCAAATCATTTAAGCGTGAGACCGGAACCACTATTACCGATCATATCGCCTCATGCCGGATCCACAGTTCACTGCACCTTCTGAATACAACGAACCTGCCGATCCAGGAAATTGCCTTCTATGTGGGAATAGAAGACTACAATTACTATACAAAAATATTCAAAAAGGTTATCGGATGTCCTCCCAGTGAATATCGGAAAAATCTGAAGAATAAAAAACAGAATGAGCAGGTGTAATGAATGGATATTAAAGACAGCTTGCGCAGCAGCATCTACAGTAAAACCCGGAACCTTGTTTCCTTCGGAAGCTATGAAGAACATGTCGCTTCCATGATTAAATCCGGCGTATTCTCCGCCGGCAGACATCAACGGAGTATGCCGGACCGCTTTTCCCTGACCGGCTGGCATACCGGACCTTCCAGCAATATCCAGGAGGTATTCCTGTCTTATCTGTCCACAGAGGACTTCTATGCATGGAATACACCTTATATAAGCGGAATGTGTACTCCGGAGCACGCCCATTCCTGCCTGGAACTGTTCTATGTGGCAGATGGTTCCCTGAAGGTCCATGCTGCCGGGAGGGATCTTTCTCTTGCCCGTGGAGAACTCCTCCTGATCCGTCCCGGCGTTATGCACGCAGAATATCTGTACTCGGAAGAAAGTACCGTCTTTACCCTGGGGATCGATCAAAGCCTGTTTTTCGATTTTCGGTCTCGAAAAGGGACCGGACGGGACTTCCTTCTGTCCGGCGGCGTCCAGGAAAACGCAGAGCAGATCCTTTGTGCAGTATTTACCCCTAAGTCAAATTCCGGCGCCCTTTTTCATATTCTCTGTAGCATCTTTTACGAGATGAAGAACCGTCTTCCCGGGGGAAAACATCTGATCGCAGGTTCCGTTGAACGGATTCTTTACCTTATGGGTGAATGCTGCCATATGTGCGCCATATCAGAAGATCCGGAAGATTCCCGCAGCGGTCTGTTCCTGGAGATACAGGATTATATCCGCTGCCATTACGCCGATACTTCCGCAGCAGAAATCAGCCGGATCTTCTACTATAATTCAGATTATCTGAACCGGATCTTCCGAAAAGCAAACGGGGTATCCCTTTCCGTGTTCATTCAGAACGTCCGGCTGGAAGAAGCCTTTCGGCTGCTCTCCGGAACAGAACTGCCGGTCAGCGAGATCATCAGGCGGACCGGATATCACAATCAGGGATTCTTTTACCGAAAATTCCGCGAAAAATACGGCTGTCTGCCGGGGGATATAAGAAGACAATGACCGCTTTTCAGAACAGCTTTTTCAAACTCTTCTGAGGCGGACCGCCATATATTCCCGTCCCGGCAGTTCCACTTTCGTATAACCGCTGTGTATTCCCATATCGGTTACTGTCATATTCCAGGTATCGATCACTTCGACCTGGTATTTCTGATCCGACGGGAGTTCAAATTCCCTCTCTGAAGGTCTTCCGAAGCCGTAATAATGGATTTCATAGTCTGCGTATTCCACCGGTTCGAAGAACGAACGGGGCTTTACTGTCGTCTGGTACGGAACGCCAACCACCTCGTCAAAAGCCCGGTTCACACATTTCAGGAATTTTCCGGGCGTCTGTTCCATGATTTTCCTGAGGAAACGGATCCTCGGCTCACTGGTTCCCCGAAGCACACCGCCGTGGCTCCACCAGATCTTGTTTCCCATGTATGTCTCACCATGTCCGGCATATCCGCCGCGGACAAAAGCTTCCCAGAATCTTCTGACCAGTTCTTCCCCGGAGATATTGCCCCAGCCCTGGCTGACGTTTCCTTCATAACAGATCTCGTCCCAGACAACCGGCTTGTCATATTCCTCCATATACCGGTCTGTCAGTTCCACATGCTTATAATAGTCAATCCGCTGCATACTGCAGTGTGTAATCCATTCTTTTCTGTAATCATAAAACTTCATACAGTTGTGTATGGAGATCATGTGCCCGTAGGGATCGGCCTGTCTTATCGTCTGCGCCAGATCTTCCCACTCCTGCTCCGTTTTTGTCATCAGATCATATTCGTTTGCCATCGACCACCACACATTACGGTATGCACCATACCTTGCGGCGACATAGTTGAGATACAGCCGGTCACACTCCGAGGTCATATTTGCAAATCCCCATTTATCATAGGGATGCATCAGGATCAGATCCGCCTCGATCCCCATGTCGCGCAGTTGTTCAATCCTCCGGTCGAATTTTCGGAACATTTCCGTATTAAAACGGTAACAGTCAAAATCCGTAATATCTTTCACTTCAGTCTGTGTATGGAACGGCATGATCTTTGATTTCTTCAGCCTTTCCTCATCAATTCCCGCCCTGCTGCCGCGAAGATACGGATACATCTCCGGTTCTTCTTCGTTAAACCGGTAAAACTTCGGAAAAATACAGAAGCGGATCTTATTAAACCAGCTCGATCCCAGGGTGCGAAGAGTCTGTTCCTGCAGTTCCCGGTTCTGATGAACCCAGGCATAGCAGGTCGTCCCCACTGAATAATACGGCGTCCCGTCCGAATATTCCAGATAGTGCCGGTCCAAAACCCGAACCATACCGTGGTTGTTCCGACTGACAGGCTCTGTAACCTCTATACTCCCCTCGCTGACTCCGGCTCCGAAAGTACCATCCACACGGTAATGATAGACTCCTGTTCTCACCGGCATAAACCGCACCTTATAGATTCCCTCTCCATCATAAAACCCTGATACACGGACAATCTCTCCCTCTCTGGTAAAATCAGCGTGTATCTCATAATCTGTAAACGGATTTCCATCCTGCTTTCCGCTGAACGTAAGTTCAATCATCCCCCACTGTTCTGTTCTTTCCATTGTCTTATATCACCTCTCCTGTTTTTGACCTGAAAATTTCACATATTTTACGTCTTCATCTTATCCGTTTACATCACTAATTACAATGCCGGTTTCCTTCCTGTATACTCCATCCTGATTTACCAAATCCGACTTTTGTTCATCCCGTACTTTCCATGCAGATTACCATTCCAGACAGATCGCTGTTATCCGGGTTGACTGTTTCCGGAACTATCTGCGCCGTGCAAAAAAAAGACGGCAGCATGCCGTCTGTCTGATATTTTATATTACAGGACATAATCCATACCATCCCGCGGTGACCTGCGGACAGGCTTCGCTTTACCCGTCTGCAGGCCACGTGGGAAAAACATTTTCCTACCCCTGAATCTCCAGCAGCTTATTCTTGAGCTCCACTTCCATATTCCGAAGCTCTGCTTCCGCCTCCTGGCGTCTCTGCCTGCCTTCCTTCTGGATATTGAGCACTTCATCCAGGGTGGAGATCAGCGATTCGTTGGTTGCCTTGAGTGTCTCCATATCGACGATGCCGCGCTCGGACTCTTTCGCTGTGTCGATGGTTGCCATCTTAAGCTTCTCCGCGTTTTTGCGCAGCAGCTCATTTGTCATATCCGTCACCTGGCGCTGTGCCTCCGCCGCCTGCGCGGAGTGCTCCACTCCCAGGGCGAGCACCATCTGGCTCTTCCAGAGAGGAATCGTGTTCACTACCGTTGACTGGATCTTCTCCACCATCAGCGTATCGTTGTTCTGCACAAGACGGATCTGAGGCGCCGTCTGAATGGAGATCATCCTTGTCAGCTCCAGGTCATGGATCTTCTTCTCAAACCGGTTGCACATGGAGTCCAGATCCTTCGCCGCCTGGGCATCCTCCGGAAGACCGGACTGCTGTGCTTTCTGCATCAGCTGTGCCAGCTCTGTGCTGCGCACTTCCTGGAGCTTCTTCTTTCCTGCCAGAATGTACATGGACAGTTCCTTGAAATATGTGAGGTTCAGCTCATACATCTTGTCCAGAAGAGCCACATCTTTCAAGAGCTGCACCTGGTGGGATTCCAGCACTTTGACGATCTCATTGATATTCGTCTCCGCCTTGGCATATTTTGCCTTCATATTCTCGATCTTGTTGGAAGCCTTTTTGAAAATTCCAAAGAATCCCTTTTCCTCTTCCTCGTCAAAATTTTTCAGTTCCTTTACCACGCCGGTGAGAAGCTCGCCTACTTCGCCCAGATCTTTTGACTTTACATTTTCCAGGGCAGACTCGGAGAAATCCGCCATCTTTTTCTGGGTTCCCGCCCCGTACTGAAGTACAAGCTGGGAATTGGTCAGGTCGATCTGTTTCGCAAATGCATCGACAGTCCTGCGTTCTTCATCCGTCAGAATACTGTCATCCAGTGCAGGCTCTTCCTGCTTTACCGGAACTTTTTTCTCCTCCTGCGCCTGAAACGGGTCCAGTGTCAGGGTCGGTGCCGTGCTTACATCCTGAAAATCATTGCTCATTGTTCTTCCTCCATATAAGTTATTTTATGTGATTTCTGTTTCTTCACCGCTTTATATCATTACCGCCGCCTCACCGCTTTACCTTCAGCCCGTCCTCTGTCAGTCCTTCCTGGGCAAGCATCGTGTTGAGCACGGAGATATCAGAGGAGAGATCCCACGCCGTATCCTGGAAGAGGTCGTCCAGAAGCTTTTCAAATGCAGTGTTCAGCGTATCCAGCGTCTTTTCGATCTCGTTTTTCGCAGAAATAATATTCTCGCCCTGCACCGGCTGGGCATCAAGATCCTCATAGGCATCCAGGAGCTTGATGGTAGTGGGCAGATAATATTCCATCAGCCTGCGGATATCGGAGATCGAATCCGGATTCTCCTCCACCCTGTCAAAGATCCGGTCAACCAGCATCTCCATCCGGGAGATCTTCGCGGATATTGCCTCCCCGGGAATCGCATCGTTGGCCTCCCGGATCTTCCGCACATACTCGTCTCCGGCGTCCACAATCTTCTGCACCTCGGGGGAAAGTTTCTCATAATCCCGGCGTGCCTTGTCGGCAGCGGCTTTTGCCCGCGATTCTGCTGCCTCTTTCTCTTCCTTCTCTCTTCTCATTCTGTCCATCAGCCCGGTGTACTGACGGTAAGCGTCATCGCTGACCATAAGGCAGGTACCCTGCTCATCCAGATGCCCCTGACGGAACCATCCTTTTTTGATCATTTTACGCAGGTCTTTGGCAACTGCCTTCGCAGACCTGCCGGTCTTCTGCGCCAGTTCCTTTACATCACAGAACTCCCGCTCTTTCAGAATTCCCACATATTTCCGGAACCTTCCCACGCTGCACGCCATACCTGTCCCGATCCCCGCCATCACGGCAAATGCAATGACAAAGATTCCGAACAGAGACGCCACCATTCCAAATACCAGATCCCATCCGGTCGCCACTGCTCCGATCACAAAGAGGAGCAGAAATATCAGTGCTCCTATCCCGAACACATAGCCTGTTGCCGCCAGAAACACGCCGCCGATCCGTGTGGACGTAGCCTTAAGATAAAGTCCTTTTTTCGCAGGCTGCATCTGTGTCCCGCCGCCTGCAGCACCTGCGGGCTGCTGTGCGTTCCATGCCGGCTGCCCCGGTGCAGGTCCGCCGTTCCGTCCGGATGCCGCCTCCGGCCCGCCCGGTTTTTGGCTGTTTGGATTCTCCCTGTACCAGCCTCCGTTTTTCAGCCCCCTGGAAACGTTATCCATTGCCTGTCCGATGGTATCGGTCACCGTCTGGTTCAGTCTGGTGAAATCCCTTGAATCCACGGCATCCTGTATTGTCCTGCGGATCTCATCCCCGAACCGTTCCCATTCATTATTTATCATGATTTTCTGTGATTTCCTCCTTAAACGCTTGACCAGATTTTTCTTTTATATGATAATCAGTTTAGTCGGAACGACCAGAAAAGTCAAGAATTGCAAAGCACAAAGGAGCATACATTATGAACTCTTTTTCATCAGGGAAAACTCTCCCGGATATCATACTCTACGAAGACCGCGATATCATCGTGTGCCACAAGCCCGCCGGCATCCCGGTACAGACGGGCAGGATCGGGACACAGGACATGGCCAGCATCCTGAAAAACCACCTGGCTTCTGAACAGGAAACGCCCGGGAAGGCCGGCCGTGAGCCCTATCTTGCCATAATACACCGACTCGACCAGCCGGTGGAAGGGCTGCTCGTATTTGCCAAAACGCCTTCTGCCGCAAAGGAACTGAGCCGGCAGCTCACTTCCTCCGGATTCGGAAAATATTACCGCGCACTTGTCTGCGGTCATCCCCATCCTGCGGAAGGCACTCTGGAAAATTATATGGTAAAAGACGCGCGAACCAATTCTTCCAGAGTCTGCACGGAGAACACGCCGGGCGCCAAAAAGGCGCGGCTTCATTACCGCACCATGGAAACTTCTGAAGAAACGTCCCTCCTGGAGATCCATCTGGATACCGGCAGGCATCACCAGATCCGTGTGCAGATGGCAGCCCTCGGCTGCCCCATTGCGGGCGACCGCAAGTACGGCAAAGATCCCGCCTGCCAGTCCAGCACCGCCGCAGCACCATCCGCGGCTTCCACGGACCGCATTCCGCTGCAGCTGTGCGCATACCGCCTGGAATTCCGTCACCCCGCTTCCGGCCGCCCCATGCATTTTGAGCTCCCATGGCAGCCTGCGCACTGACGCCGGGCATTTCTCCGGAAATTCTCCGAAAAAACTGCCGTGCAGGCAGTATTCCCGCACGGCAGTCTCATTTTTTTACATCTCATCAACAACAGCTTCTTCGGGCTCTTCCTCAAGAGCCTGCTCATATCTCTGCAGAATTGTTGTCTGGATTCTCTCTCTTGTCCCGGAATTGATCGGATGAGCGATATCACGATATTCACCATCCAGGGCTTTCTTGCTTGGCATCGCAATAAACAGCCCTTTCTCCCCTTCTATCACCTTAATGTCATGAACGACAAATTCGTCGTCGATGGTAATAGAAACCACCGCTTTCAATTTTCCCTCTTTTGCGACTTTGCGCACACGTACATCTGTAATCTGCATACTCTCCAGGTCTCCTTTCTCCGTCTGCATTAGCGGCGCCGCATTCTTTTGTTCTTCTGCCTGCACCTTTTGTAAGTATTTTTAACTATAATGCATAACGTTCGTTTTTCTCAACTACCACTTTCACGCCGTTCTCACCGACATGACGCGTATTCGCCCTTATCGTATCGCGACTCTCCACAATGCAGTTCTCAATATATGTGTTATCTCCGAGATACACGTCATTGAGAATGATGGAGTTCTTGATCACACAGTTATTTCCCACGAAAACCTTCTTGAAAATCACGGAATTTTCAATGGTTCCATTGATGATGCTTCCGCTTCCGATCAGGCTGTTTTTCACTACTGCGCCCGGATTATACTTTGCCGGGGGCTGGTCGCTGACCTTGGAATAAACGCTCGGAAGCTCCTTAAAGAAGTAATTCCGCACCTCGGGTTTCAGGAAATCCATGTTTGTCCGATAATACGCGTCCACCGTTGATATGTTGCTCCAGTAGCTGTTTATTTTATAACCGTATATCTTCTTCAGGTTCTTATACCGAATCAGAATGTCGGTTACAAAATCGTGTCTCTCCTCCTCCGCACAGTGCTCCACAAGATCGATGAGCTGCCTGCGGCGGATGATGTAGATACCTGTCGATACTGTCCGGGAATGTGCAACCATCGGTTTTTCCTCAAACTCTTCGATCCTGCACGCCTCGTTCATGCGGATCGTCCCAAACCGTGTCGCATCCTCCTCCGGGCCGAGTTCCTTACACACCACTGTAATATCTGCTTTCTTTGCTATATGGTACTCAAGTACCTTGTTGTAATCCATTTTATAGACGGCGTCCCCCGATGTAATGATCACATAGGGTTCGTGGCACTTTCTCAGGAAATCAAGATTCTGGTAGATCGCGTCTGCGGTTCCCCTGTACCAGTATCCGTTGTCCGCCGTGATCGTCGGCGTAAATACATAGAGTCCGCCCTGCTTTCTTCCGAAATCCCACCATTTTGATGAATTCAGGTGTTCGTTCAGTGAGCGGGCGTTGTACTGCGTCAGCACCGCAACTTTCTGAATATGAGAGTTCGTCATATTGCTGAGTGCAAAATCAATCGCCCGGTAACTTCCTGCAATCGGCATCGCCGCTGCTGCCCTCTTCGCCGTCAGCTCATGCATTTTTCTGCTGCTGCCGCCTGCCAAAATGATACCTACTGCCCTCATAACCTGTCACCTGCCTTTATCAATGTCTCGCCGCTCTCCAGAACACCGCCCACATAATCCTCCGGCACGGTCACTCCGCTGATGGCGGTATTCTTTCCGATCTGTACGCCGGACGGAATCACGGAATTCTCTCCGATCGTAGCCAGACCGCCGCTGTAGATATTCGGTTTTGTCTTGTTCGGCACCTCGCCTCCGATTCCAATTGCCACATTGTCGCCGACAACCGTATCCTCCGCGATAATTGCCTTGTCAATCACGCAGTTCTCACCGATGGTCACTCCCTGCATGATGATGGAATCCCTGATAATGCTTCCTTTTCCTATCACAACGCTTCCGCCGAGCACAGAGCTGTGTAGCTCTCCGTAGATCTCCGAACCGTTGCTGATAATACAGCGGTCCACCACACCCTGTTCCGCGATATACTGGGGCGGGATGTTGGCGCTGTTCGTGTAGATCTTCCAGAACTCCTCATAGAGATTGAACTCCGGAATGATATCGATCAGCTCCATATTTGCTTCCCAGTAGGAACTCAGCGTCCCCACATCCTTCCAGTATCCGTTGTACTCATAGGCGAAAAGCCTGTCCCCTTTTGCGTGGCAGTAGGGGATCACGTGCTTTCCGAAATCACAGTTCGGCTGGTCTTTCAGAGCGATCAGCGCTTCCTTGAGCACCGGCCAGCTGAAGATATAGATTCCCATGGACGCCAGATTGCTGCTCGGCTTCTCCGGCTTCTCCTCGAACTCCTTAATCTTCCCGTCGCTGTCTGTCACCACGATTCCGAAACGGCTTGCCTCCTCCATGGGCACCGGCATGGCAGCAATCGTAACATCCGCCTTGTTGGCCTTGTGGTAATCAAGCATCACTTCGTAATCCATCTTATAGATATGATCCCCTGACAGAATCAGCACGTAATCCGGATTGTAAGTTTCCATATAATTCATGTTCTGGTAAATCGCATTGGCAGTCCCCGTATACCACTCGCTGTTCGAGCTCTTCTCATACGGCGGAAGAATCGAAACTCCGCCCACATTGCGGTCCAGATCCCAGGGAATGCCAATCCCAATATGCGTGTTCAGACGCAAAGGCTGATACTGGGTCAGTACTCCCACAGTATCGATACCTGAATTAATACAGTTGCTCAGTGGAAAATCAATGATTCGGTATTTCCCGCCAAATGCCACGGCCGGTTTTGCCACCTTTGCGGTGAGAACCCCCAGCCGGCTGCCCTGTCCTCCCGCCAGAAGCATGGCGATCATTTCCTTTTTATACATTGCGTCACCTCATTTCTAGTTGGTTTCATCTATTATACCATATATTTGTCTTTAGCCAATCATTTTTTACAATAATTTTTCATCATTTTTTCTTTTTTTGTATAGTTCCAACAAAAAGAAACTTCTTTAATTTTTCTTCATATATAGTATAATATAAGCGGCTGAAAGATTTTATGACTGCTGTTTCAGAAAATAGTAAAAAAAGTCAACTAAAAAGGGGTATTAATCATGTATAAAATCGATTTTGAAAAACCGATACACATTCATTTTATCGGGATCGGCGGCATCAGCATGAGCGGACTTGCCGAGATTCTTCTGGAAGAAGGATTCACGGTATCCGGATCCGATGCAAAAGAATCTCCGCTCACAAAAAAGCTGGCATCCGAAGGTGCACGGATCGCATACGGACAGTGTGCGGAAAATATCACGGATGACATCGACTGTGTCGTGTATACCGCTGCCATCAACCGCAGCAATCCGGAGCTGATCGAGGCGGTAGCCCGCAAGATTCCCATGCTGACCCGCGCCGAGCTTCTGGGACAGCTTATGAAGAATTACGACATGCCGATTGCCGTATCCGGCACCCACGGGAAGACAACGACTACATCCATGATCTCCCATATTCTTCTGGAGGGCGATCTCGACCCGACCATATCCGTGGGCGGTATTCTGAAAGCCATCGGCGGGAATATCCGCGTGGGGAATTCCGAGACATTCATCACGGAAGCCTGCGAGTACACGAACAGCTTTCTCCACTTTTTCCCGAAGATTGCCGTGATCCTGAATATCGAGGAGGATCATCTGGATTTCTTCAAAGACATCGAAGATATCCGCCACTCCTTCCATCAGTTTGCGGCGCTTCTGCCCTCTGACGGCACGCTTGTCATCAACGGCGACATCCAGGACTACACGGAGATCTATGCCGGTCTGGACTGCCATGTGGTTACCTACGGCTCGTCGGCTGATTTCGACTACAGCGCAGACAATATCTCTTACGATGAGAACGGCCATGTCTCCTTTGATCTGATCAAATACGGCGAGAATGCCGGGCACATCCAGCTCTCCGTGACAGGCGACCACAATGTTTCCAACGCCCTGGCCTCCATTGCGGTAGGGGAACTTCTTAACATTCCCGGGGAGACCATCAGAAAAGGGCTGCTGTCATTTACAGGGACTGACCGGCGCTTTGAATACAAAGGCGAGTTTAACGGGGTGACTGTGGTGGATGACTATGCGCATCATCCCACCGAGATTGCAGCCACGCTGAAAGCGGCGAAACACTACCCGCACAACGCCGTATGGTGCGTATTCCAGCCCCATACCTACACCCGGACGAAAGCTTTCTTCCACGAGTTTGCCGAGGCTCTCTCCCACACGGACCATCTGGTTCTCGCTGACATCTATGCCGCGCGGGAGACAGACACGCTGGGGATTTCTTCGGCGGATCTGGCCGAAGAAGCAAGAAAACTGGGAACGGATACCCACTACTTCCCAAGTTTTGCCGAGATCGAACAATTTTTAAGGGACAACTGCCGTCCGGGCGACCTGCTGATCACAATGGGTGCAGGAGACGTTGTGAATGTCGGTGAGGACCTGCTCAAATAAGGTTTTCACGGGCTTTGCACAGGATATCCACAGGTTATCCACACTTTCTGCACATAGTTATCTACAAAAAACCCGGATTTACCCACGAAAAAAAGCTTTTTAACCGGAGCGTTAGATGATATATTATTGAAGTGACACAGGCAGTTTCTTACAGACTGCCATACCAAGGATAGAAAAAGAAAGTGGGACGGGATGACATGAAGACATTGACATTAAAAAATAAATTTCAGACAAATGCGACACTGCTGCCGAACGATTTCATTGACAATTACATGGTAAATGCAAACGGAGAGTTTGTAAAAGTTTACCTTTTCCTTCTGCGGCACCTGGACGATCCGTGCTCGACGCTGACCGTATCGACGATCGCCGACTGCCTGAACAACACAGAGGCTGATATTCTTCGTGCATTCCGCTACTGGGAGTCAGCCGGACTTCTTCTGCTCGAGCATGACGCCGAGGGAAGAATCACCGGTCTGGAGCTCCAGAAAGCGTCCATGAAGCAGATCGCACGCTCCGGATCTGAGGCAGGTAAAACGGAAGGCAGCACCAATGCCGGAACGCTGCGTGGCGCCGAAGCACAGACTTCTGCCGTATCTCTTCCGTCTGAGGCCGGAACCCCGGACGTGCCGGCGGTTTCCGCGGCGATGACTGCGGCGGTTTCTGCCCCGGCTTCCCGCAGGACAGTGGCAGTGGATGCCCTCCGTGCCCAGAAAGAACTGAAATCTCTGCTTTTCATCGCAGAACAGTATCTCGGGAAGACGCTGACCCGCACAGAGATCGATACAATTACATACTTCTATGAGACTCTCCACATGTCGGCAGATCTCATCGAGTATCTGCTCGAATCCTGTGTGGAAAACGGACATAAGAGTATGCACTATATCCAGAAAGTTGCATTCTCCTGGACAGAGGCCGGAGTCGAGACCGTCTCTCAGGCGAAAGAACAGTCCATGCTCTACAGCCGCAGCTGCTTCACGGTTCTCAACGCTTTCGGCATCAAGAACCGCGGACCTGCCGCTTCCGAACTGGTCTATATCAGAAAGTGGTCGGAGGATTACGGTTTCTCCTCGGATATCATCGAAGAAGCGTGCCGCAGGACAATCTCTGCCACCCACCAGCCCAGTTTTGAGTATGCGGACAAGATTCTGACGAAATGGCATGACAGCAACATCCGCCACCTGAAGGATATCTGCACGCTTGATGAAGCTTACCAGAAAGAGAAAGCCTCATACAGAACTTCCGGCAAGTCCAGATCTCTCACGAAAAACCTGAACAATTTTGAGAGACGCACATACGATATGGACTCTCTTGAGGAGCAGTTGTTAAACAGTAATTAAAGGAGCCGATTCCCATGGGACTAAAAACCTCACAGTACAATGCGATAATGCGTGAGTATGAACAGCGGCAGCTTAAGAATCACAATATCCAGACTGCACGCTACAAGGAAGTCTACGAAAAACTTCCGGAGTTCAAAGAACTCGATGACTCGATTTCTATCCTCTCCGTTCAGTACGGCAGGAAGCTTCTGGGCGGAGATGAGAAGGCTGTCGATTCCCTCAAGGAAGAGCTCGCCATTCTCAGAAGCAGCAAACGCAGCCTTCTCGTCTCCGCCGGTTTTCCGGAGGATTATCTCGAACCGATATATGACTGCAAAGACTGCAAGGACACCGGATATATCGGAAATAAGAAGTGCCACTGCTTTAAAAAAGCCATTATTAAACTTTTATACGAGCAGTCCAATATCAAGGGATTTCCCGTTGAGGCATCTTTTGACAATTTCAGGCTTGATTTTTATCCCGCAAATTATTATGATAGAAAAACGGGACGCTCTTCCCGCGCTATCATGGAGGATACCCTCCGGATCTGCCACGAATTCATCGATACATTCGGGGAAGATTTCCGGAATCTCTTCTTCTACGGCAGCGTGGGGGTGGGAAAGACTTATCTTTCCACATGCATCGCCCGTGAGATTATGGACAGAGAATTTTCTGTTCTTTATTTGTCTGCGCCCCAGCTTTTCAATACACTGGCGCAGAATGCGTTTGACAAGAAAGACATCGACGCGAAAAATATGAATGAGTATATTTTCAACTGTGATCTTCTGATTATCGATGATCTCGGAAGCGAATATACCAATTCTTTCATTGCATCGCAGTTCTTTACATGCATCAATGAAAGACTGATACACAGGAAATCAACGATTATCTCGACAAATCTCTCCCTGGAGGCTCTTGCCGACCTCTATACCGAACGTTCATTCTCCAGGATTACGAGCAGTTATACTCTGTTGAAAATAATCGGTGATGACATACGAATTAAAATGAAGTTAAAAGGCAGGGAGGATCACTCATGTTACGTCGAACAGAACGAATCTTAGAAAACATTCCGGT
>CBJMC01400__coassemble_861_pt1 | contig 26620 bp, 19 predicted proteins | sample CBJMC01400__metabat2_high_PE_029 | metagenome-assembled genome bin CBJMC01400 | reverse complement strand
TAATTGTAACAGTCTGCATATCCTTAAGAATACAGACCATATCATTTGTTAACTCCGGCAATCTTTTCAAACAGGGCAGTTTCTTTTTTTGCATTCGCATACGGATGCCTTGCATCAAAATAAAACTGGTTATTCGTGAGTTTCGCCTTTTTAGCGTTCTTATAAAAATCCTTTGCAGAAAGCTTTGTCTCCACTCCTGTTAAATGAAGAAAGTGATCCACAGGAAAAGATACTTCAAAATACTCATCTCCATATACATACAGAAAAGCTTTACCTGCCAAATTCTGGCTATATATCGCAGCTGAATCTATAATTCCTTGTCGTATTGCATTTTTCTTATCCGCTTTAGTTGCCATCTATACCTCATACGTAAAGAGGAGTGTGATGCAAAACCACACTCCTCAAAATTTCTTAAAAAAGAGTTTTCTGCTGGTTGTCAGCCTCGGTATCCAGTTAAGATACCCATAATGACGTGGAAATCATTAAGTCCCCCACGTGGACTACAGCTTTCTCCAAGCTGCCAGGCTCGATGTCCAGTTAAGACATCTAATGAGATGGAAATTTATCCTGCTCCATCTGCAGCCCAACTTTTAACGATGCTCTTACATCGAGAGCATTTCTGCTCCTACTTATATTATACTCAGTTCAGTGGAAAAATCAACCCAAATCAATACTTTCCGTATTTTTCATCCAATTAATAATTTACGATCGTAACCGAAAATCCTGCTTTTTGTACCTTTATGAAATTTAATACAGCTTCGCTCCCGCCGGGATCACATCATCCACCATCAGCAGATTCAAGCCTTCTCTTCCCTCATACTCATATACCGCGCTGATCAGCATACCGCAGGAATCAATTCCCATCATCTTCCGCGGCGGCAGATTCGTGATAGCAATGCATGTCTTTCCGACCAGCTCTTCCGGCTCGTAATACTCGTGAATGCCGCTCAGGATCACGCGGTCTGTGCCTGATCCGTCATCAAGAACGAACTTCAGAAGCTTCTTGCTCTTCGGCACTGCCTCGCACTCCTTAACCTTCACCACACGGAAATCGGACTTGCTGAATGTATCAAAGTCAACCATATCCTCAAACAACGGCTCAATCTTCACTTTGGAGAGATCAAGCTTCACTGCCGTCTCCGCAGCCGCTGCCCCGGCAGCATGTACCGCCTGTGCCTGAGCCTGTGCCGGTGCGGAAGACTGTGCTGCATTGTTTGCTTCATTCTTTGCCGCTCCCTGAGATTTCATGGTGGGGAACAGCAGAACATCCCGGATCGCTGCGCTGTCAGTCAGCAGCATGCACATACGGTCGATACCGAAACCGATTCCTCCTGTAGGCGGCATACCGATCTCCAGTGCGTTCAGGAAATCTTCGTCTGTTGTGTTCGCCTCGTCATTTCCCTGGGCAAGCTGTTTCTCCTGCTCTCTGAAACGCTCTCTCTGATCGATCGGGTCATTGAGCTCGGAGTAAGCATTCGCCATCTCCCAACCATTCATAAAGAACTCGAAACGCTCCACATAGTCCGGATTCTCCGGTTTCTTCTTTGTAAGCGGAGAGATCTCGATGGGATGATCCGTTACAAATGTCGGCTGGATCAGGTGTTCCTCTGCGAACTCCTCGAAGAACAGAGAAAGGATCTCGCCCTTTGAGTGCCTCTCCTCGAACTCCACATTATGCTCTTTTGCAAGCGCCCTTGCCTGCGCCAGAGTCTCAACCTCGTTCCAGTCAACTCCCGCGTATTTCTTCACTGCGTCAATCATGGTGATCCGCTCAAACGGCTTTCCGAGATCCATCTCCACGCCGTTGTAAACGATTTTAGTTGTTCCGAGAACTTCCTGCGCCACATGGCGGTAAAGGTTCTCTGTCAGATCCATCATGCCATTGTAATCCGTATATGCCTGATAGAGTTCCATCAGTGTGAACTCCGGATTGTGTCTTGTGTCAAGTCCTTCGTTTCTGAAAACACGTCCGATCTCATATACTTTCTCAAGTCCGCCTACGATCAGTCTCTTCAGGTAAAGCTCAAGAGAGATACGAAGCTTGAGGTCTTCGTTCAGCGCGTTAAAATGTGTCTCAAACGGTCTCGCCGCCGCACCGCCTGCATTGCTCACGAGGATCGGTGTCTCGACTTCCATGAAGCCCTCTCCGTCAAGGTATTTCCGGATCGCGCTGATGATCTTTGAACGCTTGATAAATGTATCCTTGACATCCGGATTCATAATCAGATCCACATATCTCTGGCGGTAACGGATATCCGTATTGGTCAGACCGTGGAACTTCTCCGGAAGGATCTGAAGGCTCTTGGAAAGCAGCGTCACCTGAGCTGCATGCACCGAGATCTCGCCGGTCTTTGTGCGGAACACTTCTCCTCTGATACCGATCACATCGCCCACGTCAAGCTTCTTGAACTCTTTGTAATTTTCCTCGCCCACACTGTCTCTTGCCACATAGGACTGGATATTTCCCTGAAGATCCTGCACGTTGCAGAAAGAAGCTTTTCCCATGACACGCTTGGACATCATACGTCCGGCGATGGACACCTCTTTTCCCTCCAACTCGTCAAACCTGTCTTTGATCTCCTGGCTGTGGTGCGTCTGATCATATTTCGTGATAACAAACGGATCCTTTCCATTCTGCTGCAGTTCTGAAAGCTTCTCACGGCGAACCTTTCTTAACTGGTTTAAATCTGGTTCCTGTACATTTTTCTGTTCCTGACCCACGTCTTTTTCTCCTTCCCTGTTGACGGTAACCGCCTCTGAACCGAATTAAGACCTCTTATCAGATAAGAGGTCCTCATTTGTCACATATGTTACATAGAACGGCTGATATCAAGCACTTTGTACTGAATCACGCCTGCCTGCGTCTCCACATCCACAACGTCTCCGACTTTCTTGCCCATGAGCGCCTGTCCGACCGGAGATTCGTTGGAGATCTTGCCCTCAAGGCTGTTCGCCTCGGTTGAGCCTACGACCTTAAATTCCATCTCTTCATCATATGTGATGTCAAATACCTTGACCGTACATCCGACATTGATCTTGTCAAAGTCCACTTCATCCTCAACAACGACTTCTGCATTTTTCAGAATGCCTTCCAGCTCCTCGATACGTGCCTCGATATCGCGCTGCTCGTCCTTCGCCGCATCATACTCTGCATTCTCGGAGAGATCGCCCTGCTCTCTTGCTTCCTTAATCTTAGCGGCAACTTCCTTTCTCTTTACCACTTTCAGGTTCTCAAGCTCATCCTCAAGTGCTTTTAATCCAGCATAAGTAAGTAATCTCTTTTTTGCCTCTGCCATTGGTAACGCTCCCTTTCTGTTTTATAAATTTCTGTCTATACTTTACAAGATTTTTCACTCTTGTATGCTGTCTTTTAAGTCTATTTCGCAATTTCAATATTATAACCAAAGTCTACAGCGATGTCAAGAGATTTTCCAACTCCCCGTAGGACTCCACACTGTTGATCTTTTCCCTCAGCCGCGCGGCATTCGGGATTCCCTTCGTGTACCAGGCCACATGTTTTCGCATCTCACGGATCCCCAGGTAATCTCCTTTATACTCCAGCTGAAGTCTGGCATGCCGGAGCATCATTTCCCGCACTTCATCCTTTGACGGGCGGGGCGGAACTTTCCCTGTTTCTTCATATTCCGTAAGTTCCGAAAAGATCCACGGATTCCCCTGAGCGCCCCTTGCAATCATAACGCCGTCGCACCCGGTCGCAGCGAACATCTCTTCCGCTTTCTCCGGCGATGTCACATCCCCGTTTCCGATGACGGGAATCGAAACCGCCTCCTTCACCTGCCGGATAATGTCCCAGTCTGCTTTCCCGCTGTAATACTGTTCTCTGGTTCTCCCGTGTACCGCCACAGCCGCTGCTCCTGCCTCCTCGATGATCTTCGCAATCTCCACCGCATTGACATGTTCATCGTCGAAACCTTTGCGGATCTTTACCGTAACCGGTTTTTCCACCGCTTTTACCATGGCGCTGACGATCTCATAGACAAGCTTCGGGTTCTTCATCAGTGCTGAGCCTTCCCCGTTTTTTACGACCTTCGGCACCGGACATCCCATATTGATATCAAGGATCGCAAAAGGGCGCTCCTCAATCTTCTTCGCCATCTCGCTCATAATCTTCGGATCCGAACCGAAGAGCTGCAGGGATACCGGGCGCTCGTCCGGATGGATTGTCAAAAGCTGCTCTGTGTTCCGGTTATTATAGAGAATCGCCTTAGCGCTTACCATCTCCATGCAGAGGAGCCCCGCCCCCTGCTCCCGGCAGAGCAGACGAAATGGCAGGTCCGTCACGCCTGCCATGGGTCCTAAAATATATCTGTTTTCCAGTTCTATATTTCCTATTTTCAAGTGTTTCATACTGTTTTTTCCGTTTCTTTCTCCTTCATCCTGTCATAGATCATCCTTAACCCGTTCAGTGTCAGCTGCGGGTCGTACAGATCGATACAGTCCGTCTCCCGGGCAATAATCTTTCCCAGGCCGCCGGTAGCGATCACACAGGCGTCGCTGTATCCGGACTCTTCCTTCATCTTCTTCACAATATACTCTGTCTGGCCGATAGCTCCAAATACAAGACCGCCCTGCATGCCGGATACGGTTTCCCTCGCCAGAATAGAGTCCGGTTTCTCGATCTGAATCGCCGGAAGCATTGCAGCTCCACCCCAGAGAGAACGCCCTGCCGTTTCGATTCCCGGCGCGATAATGCACGCCTCAAGGGTCCGCTCCGGTCCTACCAGATCATAGGTAGTAGCAGTACCGAAATCGATCACAATCGCCGGACCGTTTGCCAGGGCATATCCCGCCACCGCGTTGACAATCCGGTCTGCTCCGGTTCGGGACGGATTGTCCGTGATAACCCGGATCCCGGTATCTGTCTTTGAAGACACGAGAATCGGGGTGGTATGAAGATATTTTATGATGCCGCTTGTAAGGGAATGCATGATATCCGGCACAACCGATGCAATGATCACAGCGCTGATTTCCTTCGGGTCGATTCCCCTGTGTTCCAGTATCCCGCAGATCGTGAAACCATATTCATCCGATGTACGGGGCTGTTTCGTCATCATGCGGAACATTCCCTGCAAAGATTCATCCGCAAAAACCCCCATCGTTATGTTCGTGTTCCCCACATCGATCGTCAGCAGCATTCACATTCCTCCCTTTTCCATATCCTCATTAAACTGTGGTACAATAATAGCAACTTTTCCACTGTCACGTCAAGTTTTATCCGCTTCGGCGCTTTCTTCCTGCTGTCTCCTCTATTTCCGCTTTGCCACGCTCTTTATTTTCGAGACAACCGCCGCAACAGCGAGTACAATCAGCCAGGCAACCCCCAGCATCATGACCGTCACCGCCACCATCGTGCCGTCATCCACACCGAACGCCGGAGCATAAAAATCAAACATCACTGCAAAGAACTGTGATACTGCCAGAATCAGGGCTGTCACAAACTGCGCGAAAATGCCGGAATGGTTTTCGTACAGTTTTCGCCCAAGCCACACCAGAGCAATCACTGCAAGTGCGCACCAGAACAGTACGCCAACTGCCCTGTTCGCCCGGTAAGCATTGCGCAGCACGATCCGCAGAGCCACAGCCGCTCCCGCAGGAATCGCAAATGCCTGCGCGCCGAGCCGTTTCTTCATAATTCCCCGTCTCTGGTCAAGCAGATCATAGAGCATTCCCGCCCCCTTATGGATCTGCCGGCGGTCCACACTTTTCAGACGGTAATAATCGATAATATAGTCATAAATGATTCCCTTGAGTTCTGTCTTTTTCAGTTCATCCGCAAAAGCTTCCATGAATTCAGAGGTTTTCAGTGCAGTCTGATACTCTTCCTTTTTAAAAAATTCCCTGAACAGTCTGAGCTTATATTTGTACTGCGGTCCAAGCAGAATCTTCATCTCTGCCACGGCTTTGAGCACCGTCTCATGAAGCTGCTCCTGTTCCCTCTGCTGCGCCGCGCTGACAGCACTGTCGAAATCAAGCCCGTCATCCTCCGGCTGTTCTGCACCGGCCGGCTCCCGCTGTTTCTGCGCCGCTGTCCGTTCAGTCCGGACATCTCGCTCTGTTTCACCACTTCCGTCCTCCTCCGCTCCGTCAGCGGAGTGCACTGATGTTTCTTCCTCAACAGGACGGGCTGCGCTGTCTTCCTCAGCGGAGCGCGCCCCGCGTCCCATGTGTCCGGTTCCGCGGGCCGCATTTCCGCCTCTTCCCGCACTCCGGATCAGCGTTTGATAGGCTTCATGAATCTGCTGAAATTCCTCTGGATGTTCTTCCGGGTGATATTTCTTCGAAAGTTCCGCATAGGCTTCCCGTATCTCCGTGCGCCCCGCACTCTCGTCCAAACCAAGTATCCTGCATGCCGTCAGCTTGTCCATCTCTTATTCCCCCTCATCCCGTTTCTTCCATAAATATCGTTGTCTTCCGTATCAGCGCCTTCTCCTCCCGGCGCGTCCTCCTCCCATTCTTCATCTCCGCCATTTCCGCTCCAGCCGTCTCCGCCGGTCTCATCTTCTCCGCCATCTTCCTCATATCCGCCGCTTTCCCAGTTCACAGCGAAAGGATCATAGGATTCCAGCTGCTCGATGAGTCCTTCCAGATATTCCCGGTAACGTTTGATCGGCCGCGGATTCTGCCGGTTGAGCAGCTGATCAAAATATTCGATGCATCTCTGCAGGTTTTCCCGCAGTTCCACCGGTGATTCCTCATACAGCGCTTTCAGCCGTTCCATCACATATTTATTTTCCGTAACATCCTTCGGATGAATCTTGAGCTTTTCCAGTTCTTTCATCCTCTGACGGATCTCCGCCTCGCTCATATTCTCCGAGATCACTTTTGACATGGTTCGCCCTGTGGATACCGATGTAACCTCTGCAATCAGAATTCCGTTAATGTCATAGGTAAAACGGACATCCACCGCTTCTTCTCCCTTTTTCTTCTTCGGAACATTCAGACTGAGAACTCCCAGCTTCATATTATCCTCCGCATAAACCTGCTCGCCCTGCAGAATCGAAATATCCACTTTTGTCTGATTGTCCCGCGCCGTATAAAACCTGCGCACACGCGAGCAAGGAAGCACCGTGTTTCGCTCAATCACCGGCGTCATGTACGGATGTGCCGGGTCTGCCTCGTTGTTCGTATCCGTCCCCAGAGTAAACGGGCAGATATCTGTCAGGACAAAATCTTTCACTTTATCCCGGCGCTGCATCACGCCGCAGACCACCCCCAGTCCGCGGGCAACTGTCTCATCGCAGTTTCCCGTCACCATCGGCGCCATATGGAACAAATGCTGGATATACGACTGAATCATCGGCATCTTACTGGAGCCGCCCACCATTACAACAGCCGCAATATCCTGCACACCGAAGCCTCCGTCCGTAAGAGCATGTGTCAGCACCTTCCGGATCCGTTCCAGGATTTCCCCGCTCTCCTCCATTAGCCTGCGGTTCGTATAAATGCTCTCATAGTCCGCTCCGCCGACTGCAGCTCTCATGACCGCCTCATTTTTCCGCGTCAGTTCCTGCTTGCATTTTTCCGCGGCCCGCCGCAGCACCGCCCTTTCACGCTCTGTAATATGTTCCCGCGCCTCCGGATGTTCCCGCAGAAAACTCTCTGCCATGATGTCGTGAAAATTATCGCCGCCCAGTCTGTTGTCACCCGAAACCGAGACAATCTCCACCATCGTATCAAAGCAGTCCACAATCGATACGTCCAGCGTACCGCCCCCGAAATCAAACACAAGAAACAGCTGTTCCTGATCCGTGTCGAAATAGGACGCCAGAGCAGCAGCGCTCGGCTCATTGATAATCCGGTTGACCTGCACTCCTGCCAGCGCTCCCGCCTTCTTGGTCGCCGTTCTCTGTCTGTCATGGAAATACGCCGGAACCGATATCACCGCCTCATCCACTTTCTCACCGAGATAACGCTCCGCATCTTCCACGACAGAGCGCACCACAAAACTGCTGAGTTCCTCGGCAGTAAACTTTCTTCCGCCCAGATCCCACGTTTCCTTTGTCCCCATAAACTTTTTAAACGACGCCGCAGTACGTTCCGGATGGGTAATCAGACGCTCTTTCGCGACCGCACCTGTGATCACCGCTCCGTTTTCATCCACGCTCACCACACTCGGTGTCAGGAAGCTGCCGAACCGGTTCGGTATCAGTTCCGCCCTGCCTTCCCGGTAAACCACGCCAAGCGAGTTCGTCGTTCCAAGGTCAATTCCGATCAAAGCCATCGCACCATACCTCTTCTCCGTTTTTTTATATCATAGCAACGCATCCTCCCTGCGTCAACCGGTACTGCAGGAACTTCTTCCCTATACAGGAACTTCCTCTCAACGCAAAAAATCCCGGCGCATCTCTTCCGATACGCCGGGATTTTCGCCGGATCCGTAATTAAGCCGCATATTTTGCGATTTTCTCGCACAGCTCCTCACAGTCCTCTGAATACATCTGCAGTTCGATCACATTATTAAGTCCAAGATGCATAATTCCCAGCAGGGACTTTGCATCCACAACAACATGTCCTTTCTTCATATCCATATCAAATTCATATTTTGAAACCGTGTTCACAAAGTCAAGGATCTCACTGGGATCTTTAAATGTGACATTCATTTTACTCATAATTCTTTTCACCTCTTTCTGCCATTTCGCGCGGCTCTGCCGCAGATCTGACGCAGATTATCGCTATCATACCACATTTTCCCATGATAGAAAGGGTGAAATTTTTAAAAAAGGATGAATATTTTAAAGAACTGACTTGCGGAATTCCGTGGGAAGCATCCCTGTCTCTTCTTTAAATACCCGGCTCATATACTTGGGATCCGAATATCCTGTCAGTTCGGCAATCTGGTTCAGCTTAAGGCGGGTCCCCAGAAGCAGTCCCTTTATCCGGTTGATTCTGTACCCCTTTACCGTCTCCGTAAATCCTGCTCCCGTCTCCTTTTTAAACTGGGTGCTGAGATATTCCTCGGACACAAAAAGTGTGCCTGCGATCTCCTCCAGGGTAATCCCCTGGTCGTAATATTTTCGCACGAGCTGAAGTGCTTTTCTCACAAGAGGACTGAGCGCTTCATCTCCCTCTTCCAGAAATGCATCAAAGTGGAGTGCCTGCAGGAACTTTTCCATTGCCTGACGAATCTGCCTCCAGCTCACGGCAATCAGAATTTCCTGCATGCATCTCTGTATTTCCAGCTCTGATCCGATAATGTGCTGCATCTTATATGCATTTACCAGAGCCATGTTAAAACGGATCAGACACTCCTTCATCTCTTCCGGGTCATGCATCTCCTGCCGGAGAATTCCATACAGTCTGTAATAGCATTTTTTGATCTCTTCGCCGTCCGACGCCTGCACCGCCTGACGTGCCTGCTCTTCGATTTTCGCCGGATACTTCAGCGGCACTGTCTTCATGTTCTCAACCTTCTGAAAACGGATCAGCTCGCCTCTGTCAAACAGCAGATTCCACTGACTCACCCGCCATATTTTCTTCATCACGTCCGGCAGATCAAGGAGCCTCTCCACCTCGAACCAGCAGCAGACGAGTTCGCCCTGAACACTGCTGCACAGCACAGGCAAAATATTGTTTTCAAACTCTTCCGCGCGCTCCGCTCCGTTTTTCTCCGCACTTCCATCGCCGGCTCCGCACAGAACAACCAGAATAACCTGCCAGACATCCGCGTAGAGAATATAGCCTCCATTTTCCCTTTTTATGCCCGTCCCCTTTAATATTCCTCCGACCTTTTCCTTCTGTTCCGCATACCGGTTTCCCAACCAGATGACAATCACATTTCCGGGCTCTGCAACTGTAAATCCCAGGATATCCTCCGACATCCTGTTGAACGTTTCACCGGGATGCAGCAGACCGTTCAGACATCCCAACAGGACATTTTCCGCCGTAAAAATCTGCTTCCCCAGCATTTCCCAGGCCACCGTTTCTTTTCCCGGATTCTGCTCCATCTGCCTCCTCCTTCCCTGTATCTCTTAAAACCGTTTCTTCAGCAACATCTTTCTATCCCAATATCACTGCCGCTCCTGTCAGAACTGCCAGGAACACCAGATTCCATATCGTGAAAACCTTCAGAAATTTCCCCTTTTTGTCCGGATATTCCCTTGTAAAAAATTTCAACGATATGAGGCTTGCCAGAGATGCGATCAGCGTTCCGAGTCCGCCCAGATTTACTCCTGTCAGCAGCGCGGAATAATCGTCCGTAAAGCCGGACAGAAGAATCGCCGCCGGCACGTTGCTGATCACCTGGCTCGTGAGAATTCCTGTCAGAAGCGCCTTTCCGTCAATCACCGAATACAGAAGCGAACTGATCTCCGGAATCCGCTTGATATTCCCCACAAACACAAAGAAGCAGAGAAAGGTCAGCAGCAGGAAATAATCCACCGACAGATACAGCTTTCTGTCAGCAATAAGAACCACCACCATAACGCAGACCAGCACCGGCACATATGGCAGCACCCGAAAAACCACCAGAAGACATAACAGCAGCAGAACCAGAAACGGCACCAACGCCGGAAACAGCCTGTGCCCGCCGTTTTTTTCCTTCACCACCACATCAAGAAGCGGCTCGTCCCTCTCAGCCAGCACCACAGCCACAAGCATAACAAGAGCGATTCCCGCATAAGGCAGTACTGCCCGCGCAAACTCTCCCATATTAAGCTCTGAGACAGAATACAGGTAAAGATTCTGCGGATTGCCTATAGGCGTTGCCATACTTCCCAGATTCGCGGCAATCGTCTCCAGCACCACCAGTTTCAGCACCCGTTCCACTCTGCCTCCCATCCGGAACACAAGAATCGTAAACGGCACAAATGTAATCAGCGTCACATCATTTGTTATGATCATGCTGCTGAAAAAGCACAGCAGAACCATGATCAGTGAAAGGCTTCTCATTCCTCCTGCCTTCTGGAGCAGGAAATGCCCCAGAAGCGCAAACACTCCAAGCGACTGGAATCCCGCCACTATAATCATCAGACAGAATAAAAGCGCCAGCGTCCGGTAATCCGGATATGTCAGATAATCTGCGTCCGGATGTACTGCAACAGACGACAACACCGCAAGCACCAGGGAGACGCAGAACACAGTTTCATTTCTCAGTAAATTTTTCAATATCCTCATCGCACATTCCACCTTTTAGACTCACCTGATTATAACGCTGAACCTGCGGGAATGCAATGGGAAGGATTGCGAGGTATCTGTTCCTTTGCCTATTTTCATACCCCTCCCTGCTTTACGCGCTTAATGTTCCCCCATTGTTTTTTCCGCTTCTTATATCCGATGAATGCCGTCACGCGTACCACATCAAGGAACAGACGGAAGAATACATGCAGTCTGACGACAAGCTCCATATCCTCTCCCAATGTTTCTCTGTCATATCCTCCCGCCGCAATCACCACATCCTTTTTGAACAGGCCGAACGCTCCAGAAATAATCATATTGCCGTTAAAACGATCCATCAGTATCCTTGCTGCCAGAAACGAGCGGTCATACTCCATGATCTGCATACTCGTCACAAGATTCCACGGCATACGGTAGCCTACGCGCTTTCCATCCTTTATCTTAAGGCTCTGTGCAGCGCGCACCAGTCCTCCCACCGCTACTACATTATCTTCTTCCATGACCGGCTGTACGATCTTCTCCAGTGAGTCAGTCTGAAGCATGGAATCCGCATCAATGCAGAGAAAATACGGATAGGCGGAAGCATTGATTCCCATATTCAGGGCATCTCCCTTGCCTCCGTTATGTTTGCTGATAAGGGTGACGGGCACTCTAAGACCTTCCACCTTATACACCGCCTTCTCCTGCTCACACATCAGGCGTTTCCGTATGGGCCGGTGCTCCATCCGCATTTTAAAATGCTCTACCAGCACTTTGACTGTATCGTCCGATGAACCGTCGTCTACGATGATAATCTCATAAAGACGATAATTCAGTTTCAGAAGGGATTCAATACTGTCTACAATCGTAACCTCTTCATTGTATGCCGGTACAAGAATGGATACCGGGAAATAGAAATCATGTCTAATTTCATTTTTGATGCGCCGCATCTTGTTTGCATAGTACAGATCCCATGCTCCTACACTTACCGACAGCAGAAGGTATGTGGCATAGATCATCAGATAAAACAAAAAAAAACACGTTAACAAATTTTAATATATACTCTATTGCTCCCAGCATCCTGTCTTACCTCTGCTTTCCAGTACATAAATAAACATTTCTCTTGCGTATCTGTCCTCATCCGAGCACAGCCGGGCGATCTCTTCTTTTGAGAGTTTCATTTTCATCAAAGACTCCGCTGAATTTCGCCGAACATCCCACTGCCTGCTGTGAAGTGCCTCTTTCAGTGCCTCTTTCACCGATTCATCCGGATAGTTGCCCAGAGTCTGAGCCGCCGCCACCGCCGTATCCCCGTCTTCCCTCAGGATCTTAAGCAGTACAGGCTCTGCCTCTCTGTTAATATGCGTTGCAAAATACCGGATTGCAGCAAAACACAGCTCATTGCGTCCCGTCTCAAGCTCAGGCAGGACCAGATCAGACATGTATTCCTCCAGTCTGGTCATAAACCGGATCAGTACTGTTTTCATCTGGTCGCCCCACTTCTGGTTCCACAGTCTCCTCGCGAGATCATTTTTATCGCCCCGGTAGTGGAGCATACCGTCAGACAGCAGTTTTGGCTCATGATACCATCTGTTTTCCTGAAGCATCTGAAGCGCTCTTATAAGCGCGTTTTCATTTCCGAGAGTGTATAACGCCTGAAGCACATTCTCCCGGCAGTATACCGTGGAATGATCCAGATAGGCCAGAAGGAGCTCTCCCATTCTGTAATATTCCGGTACCGCCTTCTCCGGAAGTAGAGAAATAAAGTATGCAAATAGCGCCCGCTCCATCGCCTCTTTCTTCCTGTAGACTGCAGCTGCGTCAAATATGACATTCCGGCAGGCGATCATATACTCTGTAATATTATCCTCTTCCAGTCTCCCATAATTTTTTTCCAGCGCCTCTACACAGATCAGCAACCCGTATTCATTTTTTATCTTCCTGTACAGTCTTCTCCTGTAACGCTGATCCACCATGGCCGGGACATTCTCCATGATACTGCGCTGTTCATCCATTTCCCTGCGGATCGTGTATTTCATGACCTTGCTTTTTGTGCCGCTGCTCAACATATAAATAATATTAAAAAGCAGGAGCGCAACACTGATGAAAATATATAAAAACAAAATCATGCTGACAACACTCTGCTGCATCTGTCACCTCCATGCCGCCCGAACAATATCGTACGACTGCTTTACCCTTTCTGTGTACGTCTTTTCTTCCCATTTCAGCGGGAATTCATGCATTTCTGTCTCTTCGCCTGCATCCGCTGCAATTCCCAGCCAGAAGCTGTCTGCCGTATAAAATCCACTCCGTAATTCTCGTAATAATCGTCATGGATGAGCATATCTGCCGGGTTCGCCACATTCAGGAGTGCCCACGGGATTCTGAGTTCCACACAATCGTCCCCAAAGCAGAAATCTGCCAGCGAGTCATAATCCTCAGCTTCCGGATTGCCGTTTCCATGGCGCAGCTTTCCGGTCTCATATACAGGCAGATATTTCAGTCCCCGGTTCGTATAGTCCACATAATCCACTATTGTTGTGTTCTCCATCACCATATTTATTGGTAAGAACACATCCGAATCAGCGGACGGAAAAGAAATATATGCATCCTCTCCGTTTATCTCCTGCAGAAAATTGGCACGGACAGACTCATACCGTTCCTGAACCATAATTCTGCTGTTTTCTTCGCCGTCAATGCAAATCAGGAAATCCGCCGGTCTGGAAAACGAAAGTTGCGGAGTCCGGGATGTACTGCTACCGCTTTTATCCGTCGTATCTATGGGGATATACAGGGGATTTTCAGGGGAGATGCCATCTCCCTCTACCAGAAGTACGAGGCCTTCATCATCGGCATAAGCAGACAGCGTAAAGCCATTATTTTCGCAGACTATATCCTTTTTTCCCCACTCGCCGGGATCTCCGTCTGTCATACGGCTTTCGGCCGAAAATTCCATCAGACCGTATCCCTGAGCTTCTGTCTGTATATCATGCCATAGCGCATTATTTGTAAAATCCTGTGCATACGCCGTATTCCAGCTCCGCAGTTCCCACCGGTCCTGCCATGCATTGATCACCGCTCCGCTCCATCCTGTACTGCAAAGATCCTCATAGATTTCCACGAGCCGTTCTCCCTGTTCCGCTTCCGTAAGAGGGAACCCCTTTTCCGATACTACGCCCCGCGCCGTAGTAAATCCATAACTGGTACAGACTACAGGCACTGTATGATATTTCCCAAGGAGCTCGGCATAGCCGTCATAACTTCCTTCCCTGTCTATTTCCTCCAGAATGTCAGCCAACTCTGTCGTCTGTTCTTCCGAGAGATACCGGTAGAAGTCCTCACAAAAGTCGTACAGGCTGTATGCGGCAAAATACCCTGCTTTCATTTTATCAGTAGTCCTGATATGTTCCGCATCTATCTGACAGATTTTATCGAGCTGTCTGGCATATGTAACACCTGTTGTTCCGGAATACGCATACTTTTCCCGGAGTTCTCCATAGTCATCCCTGTATTCCAACGGGTCAGTTGCCGGACTGTTTGCAAATCCGATCAGGTGCTGTTCTTTATACTTGCTGCTCTCATACTCTGTAATTTCATCCATTACACGTGCCAGCATCGCTTCAAACGGACCCGCCTCACTGCCTGCAGTAAAATATGTTCCATTGTACACTCCTTTATGAGTTGTCTCATGATCTGTATATGCGACCGTATTTCCGCTCCACTCAGAACCGACAAGAAATCCGATGACCCACTCCGATATATCCTTTGTGTACCATCCGCTCCCCTTGCCAGGTACGCTTCCCATAATAAGACGGTTACCATGAATCACATCTATCATCTGTCTGCCGTCTTCCTGAAGCTGTCCCATATAATCAGATTCATATGCATCACCGGTTCCGTAATTCACGGCGTCCTGGATCAGTATGCCCTGAAGGAGATAAAGCGGCTCTTCTCCATCTTTGTTGAATTCAAAAAAAGCATTATAAAACGTATCATCCAGATATTCCAGGTAGAAATCAGGATCACTCCCCGCTTCGTCCGAATAGATTGCTTTCTCGATCTCACTGAAATCCGCCTGTATATATTCTTTTACTTCCCGGGTCAGATCCTGTCTTCCCGGATACGCAATCTCGATCTGCCTTTCCGGTTCCAGTTTTTTGGCATAAAAAGAAAACGTTTCCACTGATCTGTCCAGTTCCGCTTTGGGCTCAATATGGATCATATAGCTCATTACCGGATCCCCCGCTTCATACTGCGTCAGATCTACCCGTGATTCAGACACCTCGATCGTTTCCATCAACACATACACACCCATGTATTTTTCATTCAGGATAAGCTCGCAAAAACGAACGTTTGGCGCATATCCCATGATCTCTGCTGAAATATTCATCCACATGTAATTCCGTATCAGAGTCTTGTCCAAAAACGGACCATGGAGAACCCAGTCCGCCGACTTCTCCATCCCGAGCAGTGGCAGGCTTCTTTTCTGAAGCGGATCATTATCCCCGGTCAGCTTGATCCTGTAATTTGACTTGTCAAATGCTCTGGAAGAATTCCCTCTGATGTGGATAAGGATATCACTCTCGTTATCCGCCTCGCCTTCCGAATCATGCCATTCGCCTTCCGCTTCTATCGTCCTGAGTCTTGCCGTGATTTCAGTCTCGCCATTTTCCCCGGTTTCCTCCCCGATCACAGCATTCTGCTGCTCATCCATTATCGCCTTGCCCGGTATCTTCTGGTATACTCCGTCTTTCGTTGTATCGATCTCTATGATCGGCAGATGTGTGACCAGTCCGTCTGACTCCGGCTTCTCCCCTAATTCAGACTCATCTGGCTGTTCCAGGTGCTGATGATACCTCACGGTATCCTCTCCTCCATCAAGAACAGTAAAGAGAACCGCCGCGCACAGAACGCACACCGTCACGCCCGCATATATCAATCTGTTTCTTTTCACTGCGATCACCCGCTGATTTCATCACTCTGCGCCACCAGGTTCACATATTCCACATTTCCCTGACTGTACAGATACTCTGTAATTTCTTTCTCGTTCCGGTAGCTGTCCATATAGACCTTCCGGGTCATTTCATAGATAAGTTCCACATGAGAAGGCGTGGTGTTCTTCACTTTCAGCACAGCTTTCTGGTTATAATATCTCGAGACGATTCCCTCCAAATCCAGTTCCTTTTCATTTGCGGCACGAATCACGAGAAGCATCCGGTTCTCATTGCGGACCCGTCCCAAAAGCAACAGGATCACAAATACAATCCCCGATCCGATACCCGCCACCTGATAGTCTCCTACACCGCAGCATATTCCGATCATAATCGCCCAGAAAATGTATGTGGTATCTCTCGTATCCTTGATTGCCGTACGGAAACGTACAATAGAGAGCGCGCCCACCATACCAAGCGACAATGCCACATTATTGCCAATGACTGTCATCACAGCCCCGGTCAATATGGCTAACGTAAACAGCGATACATTAAACTTCTTGCTGTATGTAGTCCCTGCATGGGTGTACCAGTATGAAATATACACAAGAATGCCAAACACTGCGGATGCCGCAATACGCAGGAAGATGTCTTCCGTTGTCAGAGTTCCGCTTCCTTCAAGTATCTGATATAAATATTCTCTCATTCGTATTCTTCTCCTTCCAGTCAGTGTACGAGCAGCGCACCGCTCTGTACTTATGACGCTTTTCTTTCCATCCCCTGCGGGTATACTTAAAAATGATAATGCATACTTACAGCCCTTCCAAGACAGTACTTGCTCACCGCCTGCTCTCCTGTACCGGCGTCTCTCAATATATCCTTAATATATTCCAGCAGGAACCCGTTGAACTTCACCTCCAGGACGACCAGATATGTATTCATCAGAGGATTCTGCAGAAGCTCTCCAGAAAAAATATCCATATTACTTTCAGTACCCGTAATGTGATGGTCAAATGTGATCCTGATGGAATTCTCCTTTGCGATAAATGCTTTTCTTTTATATTCGATCACTGCCTTAGGCAGATAGCAGAACTGGTTCATCATCCAGAAACACTCTGCCGCAAAAGAATCTTCGTATTTCAGAAGCACACTGTAGTCCCGGCGGATCAGCGCCTGTGCATCCTCCCGGCTCATCTTCAGGGAACGCTTCTTCTGCATGGCTCCCTGCTTCTGTTTCATTTCAAGTTTTGCATAAGGAGAAGCCGCCCCGTAATTTCTCAGCCGTATCTTCCGCCTCAACTCTATACCGTCTTCTTTTTCCTGATAATCCCGGTTGTCGATACTGTCAAAATACAAAGAGCGGATCGTGTATCCCTCGCCCCGGTTATTGGGATCCTCCTTTACCACCTCTTTCATCCGGTCACTCAGCTCATAATATTTGGCCAAAGAGATAAGAAACTTCTTCTCCTGGCGCAGCACTTCATTCATATGGATGCCCGCTCCTTTCCACATTAAAAAAACATAGCCATTTTTATAATGGCTATGTTCTCTATATTTTGTCTACCCTTTATAAAAAAGAATTCCCGGCATGTTCTACCCTGCCGGGAATTCTTTTCTGGCACTTCCGGCGCTTCTCAGTGCTGATGAAGATATTTCTCTCTCGTGGCCATCCCTCCCCGGATGTGTCGTTCTGATTTGTTGGTATCCAGAACCTTGCGCGCTTCCCGGGCGAGGGTTGGATTGATCTGGAGGAGCCGCTCGGTGACATCCTTATGTACCGTACTCTTACTGATCCGGAACTTCTTTGCCGTCTGTCTCACCGTTGCACTGTTCTCTATAATATAATTTGCGATCTCCACGGCTCTCTCTTCAATATAATCCTTCAAAAAAATCCCCCTGCAAACCTCATTTTTACAATGTATGCAGGAAATCAGTAAGCCATGCCCTGTTTTGCTGTCCGGCAGCCAGAAATTTTATCACTTTTCCGCACCGACCGATTTTATTGAAAATCCCCGTATTTTCTGTTACTATAAGCAGGTACACAGAATATCTCCTGCCGCTGAATACAATATTCATCAACAGGCAGATCCCTTTTTGTACAAAAATCCAAAATAAGGAGGCTCTCACATGAAATTTACATTCGCACACAATAACCTGAATGTTTACGACCTGGAAAAATCGCTTGCTTTCTATAAAGAAGCGCTCGGGCTCACCGTAACGCGCACAAAAGACGCGGACGACGGCAGTTTCAAGCTTGTATATTTAGGAGACGGCACCACGCCTCATCTTCTTGAGCTCACCTGGCTCCGGGATATGGACCGTCCCTACAATCTCGGCGACAACGAGATTCATCTTGCATTTGAAGTAGACGATTTTGACGCTGCTTTTGCAAAACATAAAGAGATGGGCTGCGTCTGCTTCGAGAATCCGAAAATGGGGATCTACTTCATCTCCGATCCTGACGGGTACTGGCTCGAAATAGTGCCGGCCAAATAAAAATTATAAGCCTGTTCACAAAGGAAAAAGATGGCCATCACCGCCATCTTTTTCACTCTTAATCGTTCTTTAAATTCACTTCATCCTGATATACCCGATGCTGTAACTGCACATCCCCGCATCAGAAAATATGATAATTCACCACAAGTGCCGCAAACACGATGGAAACCATGGAAAGCAGCTTGATCAGGATATTGATGGACGGTCCCGATGTATCCTTGAACGGATCGCCCACCGTATCGCCGACAACTGCAGCCTTGTGCTGTTCGCTTCCCTTTCCGCCGTGAGCGCCGCCCTCAATGTATTTCTTAGCATTGTCCCATGCACCGCCGGCATTCGCCATGAAGATAGCCATGAGGAATCCGGTTGCCGTGGAACCTGTCAAAAGTCCGATCACGCCGTTGTATCCGAGAATAAGACCTGTCACAACAGGAGTCACAATGGCAAGCAGCGTCGGAAGGATCATCTCACGAAGACTTGCCTTTGTACAGATATCAACACAGGTTGCATAGTCCGCATCCGCTTTTCCTTCCATCAGCCCCTTGATTTCCCTGAACTGACGGCGCACCTCAACTACGATACTCTGCGCCGCACGTCCCACGGAGTCCATCGTAAGCGCTGCAAATACAAACGGCAGGCATGAACCGATGAAGATACCGACCAGAACCGTCGGATTCATGACACTCATATCAAGCACAACCTCCGAACCGCCTACTTCCTGAACCTTCTCAACATAAGAAGCAATCAGTGCCAACGCTGTAAGCGCTGCAGATCCGATAGCGAATCCTTTTCCGGTCGCGGCTGTGGTATTTCCCAGAGAATCCAGGGCATCTGTACGTTTTCTCACGTTTTCATCCAGTCCTGCCATCTCCGCGATACCGCCCGCGTTGTCAGCAATCGGTCCGTATGCATCTGTGGCAAGAGTAATTCCAAGGGTGGAAAGCATTCCCACAGCCGCAAGAGCAATACCATACAGACCTCTTGTAGACTCAATAAAACCACCCGAGAACGCATATGCCGCCATAACGCATACTGCAATGATGACGATCGGAACTGCGGTGGAAAGCATTCCCAGGCTCAGACCGCCGATGATAATCGTCGCAGAGCCTGTCTCCGACTTATCCGCCAGCTTCTGCGTCGGTTTATATGTATCCGAAGTAAAATATTCCGTAAAGAATCCGATCAGCACACCTGCGAGCAGACCTCCGAGAATCGCAAAGTAAAATCCGATAAACTCCTTGCCCAGGATAAACCATACAATCGGAAATGCAACAACCGCAATGATGAGTGCGCTCGTATTTGTTCCTCTTCTGAGTGCTTTCAGCAGTGTGCTCTGATCCGTGTTCTCCCCCGTTTTTACCAGAAGCGAGCCGATAATCGACGCGAGTACTCCGACTGCCGCCAGGATCATCGGAATCACAACTGCATTCACACGGTCCACAGATTCTATCTTATTGAATGCGATAACCCCAAGAGCACATGCTGACAGGATCGAACCTACGTATGACTCATACAGGTCCGCTCCCATTCCGGCAACATCTCCTACATTATCACCCACATTGTCGGCAATAACAGCCGGATTTCGCGGATCATCTTCCGGGATTCCCGCCTCGACTTTTCCTACGAGGTCAGCTCCCACATCCGCCGCCTTTGTATAAATACCGCCGCCGACACGTGCAAACAGTGCCATGGAAGAAGCACCCATACCGAATGTCAGCATTGTGCTTGTGATATCTTCGATCGGGAGTTTAAACACAAGCCTGAGCAGCAGGTACCAGATCGAGATGTCCAGAAGACCGAGTCCGACAACGGTAAATCCCATAACCGATCCGGCCGAAAACGCCACATTCAGTCCCTTGTTCAGGCTTTTCTGGCAGGCTGCAGCCGTCCTGGCATTTGCCCGGGTCGCGATCTGCATTCCCACAAATCCGGAAAGTCCCGAGAAAAATCCTCCCGTCACAAACGCGAACGGAACAAACCATGTAAGCAGTCCGAGAGCTGCCATAACAAAGAGGATCACAAACATCGCTGCAAAAAATCCGATAAGGATCTTGTACTGGCGTCTCAGATACGCCATTGCCCCCTGGTGAATGGATGCGGAAATCTTTTTCATTTTATCGCTTCCTTCCGGGAACCGGAGCACTTTCTGTGCCCTGCTTGCCACAAAGAGAAGTGCGATAATGGAGCCGCATAATGTCAGTAGTGCCAATTGATTATCCATTTCTATCATTCCTCCAATCCTTATATAAAATTTTATGAATACGCAATCCATTATAACACTTTTACAAAAATTTTAATATATTTTTCTGATTTTATTTCATTATTAACAAATTATTCATAAAATAGGAGAGGCGGACAGAAAGCTTCACCTCTGCTCCGGATACGCACCTTCTGCAACAAAAACAGCGCCTGCGCCACAAAAAAAATCTCCCGGGAATTATTCCCGGGAGACGACATGTCCCTAAAACTCAAATACTGCAACGCCATATGGCGGAAGCGGATATGCAAATGAATATTTTCTTCCATCGCACTCCTGTTTTACCGGCTTATAGAGCAGAGGTCTCGCTTCACCTGTACCGCCGTACTGAAGTTCATCGCTGTTCAGAATCAGTTTACACTGTTTCCTGCGCGGTACTCCCACTCTGTAGTCCCGGCGCTCCATCGGTGTAAAATTGCAGACGAACAGGAGATTTTTCTTATTGTCCTTTGAGTGTCTCACAAAGCTGTATATACTGCGGAATATATCATCCGCGTTGATCCATTCAAAGCCTGCCGGATCCGCATCCATCTCGAACAGGGCCTTGTTCTTCTTATACAGATGCAGCAGGTCTCTGTACCAGTTCTGTATCTGCTGGTGCGGAGCCTCCTCCAGAAGGAACCAGTCAAGCTCTCTCTCCTCGCTCCATTCCCGAAGCTGTGCGAATTCCTGCCCCATAAAGAGCAGTTTTTTGCCCGGATGCCCCATCATAAATGCATACCCGACTTTCAGATTCGCATATTTATCAAATCCCAGGCCCGGCATCTTATTGATCATGGAGCACTTCAGATGCACTACTTCATCATGAGAAAGCACAAGGATGTAATTCTCACTGTATGCATATGAACTTGCAAAAGTCATCATATGGTGGGCGTTTTTCCTGAAATACGGATCAAGTTTCATATATTCTATAAAATCATGCATCCAGCCCATATTCCACTTCAGGCTGAATCCCAACCCGCCGTCCTCCGGTTTCCCCGTAACTTTCGGCCATGCCGTAGACTCCTCCGCGATCATCATCGCTCCGTGGTTTCTTCCCAGGACAACCGAATTCAGATGTTTGAAGAATTCAATTGCTTCCAGATTCTCGTTTCCGCCATATTTATTTGCCACCCACTGCCCGTCCTGCTTTCCATAATCCAGATACAGCATGGAGGCAACTGCATCCACGCGAAGCCCGTCCACATGATAATGCTCAATCCAGAACAGAGCGTTGGCAATCAGGAAATTCTTTACTTCCGGTTTCCCGTAATCGAAGATCTTCGTTCCCCAGTCCGGATGTTCCCCTTTTCTCGGATCTGCATATTCAAATGTCGGCGTTCCGTCAAAATCTGCCAGACCATGCGCGTCTTTCGGGAAATGCGCCGGAACCCAGTCAAGGATTACTCCGATCTTGTTCCTGTGAAGATAGTTGATCATGTAGGCAAAATCCTCCGGAGTCCCGTACCTGGAAGTCGGAGCGTAATACCCGGTTACCTGATATCCCCAGGAACCGTCATACGGGTGCTCTGCCATTCCCATCAGCTCGACATGCGTATAACCCATATTCTTCACATATTTCGTAATTGCCTCTGCAAATTCTCTGTAAGTGTAAAAGCCCTCATCTTCTCTCCCCGGATGTCTCATCCATGAGCCAAGATGCACCTCATAAATCGACACAGGATTCACCTTGTGATCCCACGTCTTTCTCTCCGTCATCCAGGCGTCGTCCGTCCACTTCAGGTGAGAGATATCTGTCACACGGGATGCTGTTCCCGGCCTCAACTCGGCATAATTGGCAAACGGATCTGCCTTGAAGATTCTCTTGCCCTGCTGGGTCTCAATGCAGAACTTATAGAGATCGCCTTCTTTTACACCGGGGACAAAACAGGTATAAATTCCCATCGGCTCCTGCCGTTCCATATAATTTGCCTCAAAATCCCACTCATTAAAGTCACCTACGACAGCGACTCTCCGTGCATGCGGCGCCCATACCGCAAAATAGACTCCCGGCGTCCCGTCAACAGTAACCAGATGAGCTCCCATTTTCTGATAAATCTCGTAATGATTCCCCTGGCCGAAAAGATACTGATCAAGTTCACCGATTTCATAAGGCTGCACTTTCTTTTTTGTGCTTTCTTTCTTAACCATAAAGCCACCTCGCCGCTCAAGTTTATTTTCATAGTATCTATTATACTTGAATCACATGGAAAAAGAAAGAGAAAACAGCCTTTCTGCACAAAAACCGGCAGTCTTTTTCAAGACTGCCGGTCTATTGTCTGTCAAACGTTAAAATCTTTCTCTGAAAGCAGGATTCGATCTGCCTCATCCGTATTTTTTCCAAACACACGGCGTACCAGCTTCTTTGCCGATGCCTTCTGTGAATGTCGGATTGCCTCATCCATGATCTCTTTTACCTCGGCAACAGTAACAGCATGATCTTCCCTCTGGAGCGAGTCAATTCTGCTGTACAGTGCAAGAATTCCCATCTCATCGATGCGGTATCCGTTTTCCTGAGCATAGGTCTGGCCGAATGTTACCAGTTCATCATTGATAAAGATCGGTACTTCCAGACGACAGGTGAATTTCCGCCTGAATTCACGGTTGGATGAAAGGAGGCGGTCAAGCGGTTTACGCTGCTCTTCCAGAACAATAAGAAGTTCTCCCGTATCCTTCTCCATGGCCTTATTCAGTCTCGCCACGGTTTTTTCATTCATTTTACCCGCTTTTTCAATAATCAGAGCACCTCCGTACAGCTTTTCAAAGATATCTCCGATCTTCTTCTTGTTGAGCGATTCACCTGTAACGATGGCAACTTTTCCCTGACGGATATTTCTCTGTTTCTGGATTGCTTTTACAACATCCACCGCCAGAACTGTCTTTCCGTTTCCTTTATTTCCGATTATGAGCAGATTTCCCGTCCGGGAAGTTCCTTCCCGATTCGTACAGTTCTTATCCTGCTCAAGCACATCCACCAGCTGTTCGCTCATTCCCCGTACCGGCACAAAATAGGAAAACAGCTTCTTCTGTTCTTCCGTCAGTCCTGCACGCGTTCCTATTCCGCTCTGCATCTCCAGATCATAACGCCCGTGTACGATAAACCCGGTATCTGACATGGAAAGTGCATCCGATATCTCATCGAGCGGCAGCGGCGCCGTCTTTCCTGTAGCAATCAATTTGGCAGTTTCTTTTCTGCTAAGCGGCGTGGTCGCCGAGAGGATATCCATATCATCATCATCGTCATCCGGAATCTCTCTGTCATCCGGCTCGTTGCTGTGTTCCGGATTCACACGGAACTCTTCCTCCAGATCCGGTGCCCCCTCATCGTCAAACTCAAAGTCCCCGAGATCCTTTGTATCCGCTGTCAGATCATCACCAGACTCCTCGAACTCCTCGGCGTCTGCAAGAAGATCCTCATCGCTTTCCTCAAATTCCTCGCCATCATCCAGAAGTTCCGCATCATCGTCTTCCAGTTCTTCTCCGTCATCAAGGATTTCCGCGTCATCATCCTCCAGCTCTTCAGCATCGTCGATGAGCTCTGCCTCGCTGTCTTCCAGTTCTTCCCCATCATCGAGAAGCTCTGCGTCACTATCTTCCAGCTCTTCCCCATCATCGACGAGCTCTGCGTCACTATCTTCCAGTGCTTCTCCTTCGTCGAGAACTACTTCATCTTCCTCATCGAAAAGCTCTTCATCATCCAGAAGATCCTCACTCTCGTCAAGCTCAAACTCATCATCGATCCGAAGTTCTTCAGCAACTTTCCCCATATTTTCACGAGGTTCATCTGCTTTCTTTGCCGGGGCCTTGGGCTTCGGCTCTTCCGGAGGTATAACACCTTCGATTTCATCAATCATCCTCTGGATATCCGGCGGAAGAATCGGCTCAGTCTTCTTTTTCGGTGTACTCTCTTCCGGAAGTTCTTCCGCCTCCTCAACTTCAAGGATTTCCTCCTCGGTTTCTGGTTCAGCCTTTGCTTCCGGCTCCGGAACGGCCTTCTCAACCTCCGGCTCCTCTTCCGCTTTCTCCGGTTCGGCTTTTACTTCCGGTTCCGGTTCGGCTTTTTCCACCGGTTCCGGTTCAGCTTTTGCTTCCGGTTCCGGTTCGGCTTTTGCTTCCGGTTCCGGAGCGGTCTTCTCGACCTCCGGCTTTTCTTCCGCTTTCTCCGGAGCGGCTTTTGCTTCCGGCTCCGGAGCGGCCTTCTCGACCTCCGGCTTTTCTTCCACTTTCTCCGGAGCGGCTTTTGCTTCCGGCTCCGAAGCAGCCTTCTCGGCCTCCGGCTCCGGCTTGGCTTCCGGCTCCTGCGGAGAGTCCCATCCTGCCAGTATATCCTCCAGGCTCATCTGTCCGGCAATCTGGTCATCATCTCCAGACGCAGTGTTCTCCTCATCATCTTCAATATTCTTTCCGGCCTTATCTGTTTCTGAAGCATCTGTCAAGGAAGTGTCTGCTTCCGGCGAAGCTGCTTCAACTGCTGGTCTTTCATCAAGGAATTCTTCAGCTTCCGCCAGATCAAGTTCTGCTGTCTCCGTCAGATCTGCGGTTCCGCCTTCCTGCATTTCCGCTTTCTCAGTTTCCGGTGCCTCATCTGCTCCAACTTCCGGAAGTTCATCTTCCGGTATCTCATCCACTGTTTCTTCGGGAATAATTTCTTTCATAGCGCCTGCCGTAGAAATCCGGCTGTTCGCTTCGGCAGCCTTTGCCGCCTTTTCTTCCGCTATCCGGTTGACAATATCAAGGTCTGCCACGGATTCAATCTCACCGATAGCGTCCTCAAGATCTGCCATATCCTCATCTACCTCTTCTGTTTCCGGTTCATCCCACAGATCGGCGGTCACATTCTCACTCAGACTGTCATCCAGCTCCTCGTCCAGATCTTCTGCATCCTCCGTAAGTTCTATGTCTTCCACATCCGGCGCATCTTCTTGTGTTTCAGCCGTCGTCACTGCTGATACTGACTCTGTCTCCACAACTTCCGGCTCCGGTTCTCTGTGAAGCAGCTTCTGAAGAGCCTCATCCAGACGCATTGTGTCGCCGATTTTTTTCTTTCTTGGCTCTCCGGCTTCAGCGACTTCCGGGATCGATTCTTCCGCCGGCTCCGGTCCCTTTTTCTCCTCAGCAGTTTCCGGTTCCTCTATAATTTCTGCGTCTTCAACCACTTCCGGTTCTTCCTGCTCCTCCTGGTTTTCTTCAAATGCCTCAAGGTTAGGCATTTCCTCCGTCTCAGCAGAAAGTTTTTCAAATCTCCGGTCATATTTCTCCTGTTGGGAAGGCGTAAGAGGCTTATACTGCATCTTCAGTTCCATTGCCTTATATACATACTTGCCTTCACTGAACCAGAGGATCAGATCATCACACTCTTCCAGACACTCGGCTGTCATTCCGGCTTCCTGATACAGTTTTGCCAGTTCATAAGCCCATTCTTCAATATATTCCGACTTCTTAAATTCTTCGAGAGCCTCAATCTGCTGTTCGACCGGTGCTCTCTGTGCCCGCAGGATCTGGTAGCGAAGGATATACTGATTTGGATCTTTCGGAGCGATCTGCATAAAATCATCGTAGAAGTCAATAGCTTCATCCACATTTCCCGTCTTCAGTGCAAGAGTACACAGGCGATAGATAACCTTCCTGCTTCCTTCCGCACGGCGGTAAACGTCATTAAGCACCTCATAGCTTTTCTGATATTCCCCGTTTTTCTCATAAATATCGCTGACATTCATCAGCATCGTAATATTGCGCACTTTCCGCCAGTCAATCTCGTCCGCCAGTTCTGCTGCCTTCCTATATGACCCCTCTTCCATAAGTTCAAGCATCTGTTCTGTCTTTAACTTATATTCATACTTATCCA
>CBJMC01400__coassemble_857_pt1 | contig 26920 bp, 25 predicted proteins | sample CBJMC01400__metabat2_high_PE_029 | metagenome-assembled genome bin CBJMC01400 | reverse complement strand
ATTACAGCGAAGGACAGTACCTGGAGAAAACTGGAGGAAGAAAAGATATGAACAGTCCAGAAATAATGGCTGCAAAGATGATATGTAAGAGCATCGATGCACTGACGAGAGAAGTATATTTGTTGCGGAAAGATATCCTGGAAGGATGGAAGCTGAATGTTGAAATGGAAGAGCTGGATAAGGGGAACAAACAGATCCCCCCTCCCCATGATCGGACGGCGCATACCGGCTCTACTGGCTGAGGGTAAGCATTTCCAACTCTGGGGGAAATTTAGAGAAAAGGGGAATCAGAATGAAAGCTTTGAGCAAAACCAAGTGGAAAAATCTGATAAATAAACAGTTGGATGCTCTTGGACTGCAGAATGATGCATACTCAAGCGCGGTTGATTCTCTGGCTGCAATACTGGAACAGAGAGACAAGACATTTTGCGAGTTCCAGGAAAGCGGAGGGAAGACGGTAGTTGAATACACAAACAAGGGAGGGTCAACAAACATGACGAAAAATCCACTATTGGTGATGTGGGATGATCTGAACAAAACGGCGCTGGCGTACTGGAGAGAGCTTGGGATGACTCCGAGCTCATACAAAAAACTGACCGGAGAGGGTCCGAAACGAGAAGAAAAACAGAAAGGACTTGCAGCGGCTCTTGCATCCATCGAAAGCTAAGAACTGGAAGACGGTTATTGAATACGCAGAGTCAATACGAGACGGAAGGAAGATAGCATGTCTGGAATTACAGCAGGCTGTCGAAAGATTCTTTCGCGATCTCGAAAATCCGGATTACTGGATGGACTACAAAGCACCGGAATTTTGCATACAGATCATCGAGAAAACGATATGCCACCAACAGGGAGAACGACTCGACGGGACACCGCTTCGGGGAGAACCATTTTTGTTGGAACCTTTCCACAAGTTCATTATTTACAATCTTGTAGGATTCAAGATAAAGGGGACGGAGATCGTAAGATATCACGAAGCCCTTATTTTTATACCAAGAAAAAATATAAAGACTTCATTCGCAGCAGCATTGGCGTGGGCTCTGTCGTTATTATACCGAAGAAGTGGGGCAAAGACTTATATTGCATCCGCAGCGCTCATGCAGTCGCTTGAGAGCTTCAATTTTTTGAAATACAATGTTGACCGAATGGGGGAAAATGCAAAAAACGGAGGAAGTATAAAAGTTATTGACAACAATAACGAGCACAGCCTGGAATCAAATCTGCCGGATGGCTCTTTTTTTATACGCGCTCTGGCAGCAAATCCGGACGCACAGGACTCTTTGAACTGCAACATTGCGATAGCAGACGAGATACATGCCTTCAAACAGCCGAAGCAGTACAACCTTTTTAAAGAGGCTATGAAGGCGTACACAAACAAGCTGATTATAGGGATATCTACCGCAGGAGACAACGAGCAGCTTTTCCTTGGACAGAGGCTGAAATACTGCAGGAAGGTTCTGGATGGAACGGTGAAGGACGAGCAATACTTCATTTTCATGTGCTGCGCACCGGAAGGAATCAAGGATGGATCGGTCGATTTTACGGATCCGAAAGTTCACGAGATGGCAAATCCGGCTTATGGGGTTTCGATCCGGCCGGACGAGCTGATTAATGATGCCATGCAGGCACAGAACGACCCGCAGCAACGGAAAGATTTCTTCGCGAAATCTCTGAATGTTTACACGAATGCATTGAAAGCCTATTTCGACATTGGTGAGTTCCGGAGAAGCGATAAGAAATATGATTGGAAGATCGATCAACTGGCAAAGCTCCCGATCCAGTGGTATGGCGGAGCGGACCTGTCAAAACTCCACGATCTTACCGCATCGGCATTATTCGGGAATTACCAGGGCGTCGATATCATTATCACACATGCATTTTTCCCGGTTATTGCAGCACACATTAAAGCCGATCAGGATAATATCCCGCTGTTCGGGTGGGAAGAAGATGGATGGCTGACATTGTGCAACAGCCCGACCGTAAACCAGGCAGATGTAATCAAATGGTTCTGCGATATGCGGGACAGAGGATTTAAAATTAAACAGATCGGACACGACAGAAAATTCTGCCGGGAATATTTTATAGGAATGAAGCAGGCTCATTTTAATATCATTGACCAACCGCAATACTACTACAAAAAATCAGAAGGATTCCGACATATAGAGAAGAGTGCAAAAGACGGGAATCTTTACTATTTGCATTCGGAAGCATATGAATATTGCGTGGAAAACGTAATGGCGGTGGAGAAAACAGACGACATGATCCAATACGACAAAGTTCAGCCGGAGCATCGGATAGACTTATTCGACGCTTCGGTTTTTGCGTGCGTGAGATACTTAGAAAATATGGAACGGAGCAAGAAAGCTAATGCATGGTTCGGGAAGGAGTCAAAAACATGAATAAGAGACAGCGACAGAAGATGAAAACGAGAGCGGAGCCGGAACAGAGCAAAACAATATCATGGCTGTGCAGCAAAGAAGCATTTGAAACCTTGACATGCCAGGGGTATACAAGCCTGGCGCATAATCCGGAAATCATAACGGGAGTCGGAAAGATCGCAAAGCTGATCGGGAGCATGACCATACACCTGATGCAGAATACGGACGATGGAGATATCAGAGTAAGAAACGAGCTGAGCAGAAAGATCGATATCAACCCGTATTCTAATATGACAAGGTCACTGTTTATCCAGTGGATCGTTATGACGATGTATTTATACGGAGATGGGAACGCCGTGGTGTACCCGCAATTCCGGAGGGGATTACTTCGGGATCTGAAACCCATACCGGCATCGATGGTCAGTTTCATACCCGATGGATTATGGGACTATACCGTTGCAATTAACGGAAAAGAATATGCCCCGGATGAAATCCTTCATTTTGTGCTGACGCCGGGAAATTATTACCCGTGGAAAGGGGAAGGGCTTCATGTGGCACTGAAAGATGTGGCAAACAACCTGAAACAGGCGGCTGCTACTGAAAAAGGATTCATGCAAAGCAAGTGGAAACCCAGCATTATTGTAAAAGTCGATGCTCTGACGGATGAATTTTCGAGCCCGGAAGGACGATCTCGGTTACTCAGAGATTACATCGATACGTCAGAGGTCGGGGAGCCGTGGATGATTCCGGCAGAACAGTTCGCAATAGAACAGGTTAAGCCGTTATCATTGTCGGATCTGGCTCTGGCTGACATGGTTCAACTTGATAAAAAGACGGTGGCTTCCATTTTGGGAGTACCGCCTTTTGTTTTGGGAGTGGGTGAGTTTAAGAGGGATGAGTGGAACAACTTCATTTCATCCACGATCATGCCGGTGGCTCTGATAATTCAGCAGGAGCTGACGAAGAAACTGTTATACAGCCCGGACTATTACTTCACATTCAATCCAAGGTCACTATACAACTACGAGTTGAGAGACATGGCGGCGATCGCGGACGACCAGTATATCCGCGGGATTATGACGGGAAACGAGGTAAGAAACTGGTTGGGACTGTCACCGACGGATGGGCTAAACGAACTTGTAATTCTCGAAAACTATATTCCGCGCGGGATGATTGGAGATCAAAGCAAACTGATCCAGAACGGCGAAGGGGGGTGAGTGAGTGGAACAGAGAATAATGAAAATGAAAAATGCAAAAATCCGGGAAGAAAGCGGAAAACGATATCTTGAAGGATATTTCGCCGTGTTCGGCGAGCCGTATCAGGTATGGGACGGATGGATAGAAATGATCGAGCGCGGAGCATTTGCCAGGTATCTCGCAAGCGGATCGGATGTGAAAGTGCTGTGGAATCACGACAGCAATATTGTGCTTGGATCGACCGGAAACGGGACTGCAACGCTCCATGAAGACGAGACGGGGCTATTCGGATCGGTAGAGATCAACGAAAATGATTCGGAAGCGGTCAGCGCATATGCCCGCGTGGCCCGTGGAGATGTGGATGGGTGTTCTTTCGGATTCGATATCGCACGGCAGGAAGAGTGGTGGGATGAAGAAGGAATCTATCACACTAAGATAACAGAAATCGATCCGCTCTACGAAGTTTCACCATGTACATTCCCGGCGTATAAAGCAACAAGCATCTCCGCCAGAGCAAAAGACAGCTTGGAGGATGCAAAAAAGCGATACGAAGAAGCAAAGGAACAGAAAAAACAGGATTGGCGCGAGTCAATGCGGACCCGCCTGAAAGGAGAAAATAATGGCATTAAGACAGATTATGCTCAGCCGAAAAATTGAGCAGAAAAAGAATGAACTTGCAGACCTGAGAGAAAAGGATGCCGATTTCCAGACGCGCGAGACGGACCTGGAAAAGGCAATCGAAGAAGCTCAGACAGAAGAGGAACAGAAGCTGGTCGAGGACGAGGTAGAGAAATTCGAGACAGATAAGACGGCTCATGATGAAGCAAAAGCAAAATTGGAAACCGAGATCGGAGATCTCGAAGCGGAACTTGAGGCGAGCGAAGCTGATCCGCCGGCTCCGGATCAGAGAGAGAATAAATCAGAAAAGAAAGTGAGGGCAAATATTAGAATGGATAAAACAGCTATGAACATCAGGAGCCTCCCGATGAATGTAAGAGCGTTTGAAGCTCTTCCGACTGAAACAAGAGAGGCGATTGTGCAGAGAGATGATGTAAAAGATTTCCTCGTGAGAATTAGAAGTATGAAAGGGCAGTCCAGGGCAATCCAGGGCGGAGACCTTGAAATCCCGGTTGTATTCCTCGAACTTATCTCGGAAAATATGTACCGTTATTCTAAGCTGCTTAACCGGGTAAGAGTAAGAAACGTGCCGGGAGAAGCAAGACAGACTATTGCGGGAACTGTCCCCGAGGCTGTATGGACTGAAATGTGCGGAGCTATTAACGAGCTGACATTTGTATTTAACCAGATCACGCTGGACGGATACAAAGTAGCCGGATATATTCCGGTATGCAACTCTCTGCTCGAGGATACCGTAAGCAATCTCGATCTGGCATCCTGGATTATTGAGACGCTTTCCGAGTCTATTGCACTGGCAGAGGATAAAGCCATTCTCTACGGAAAAGGATCTGCAGCGCACATGCCGCTCGGAATCGTCACGAGGCTTGCACAGGATGCTCAGCCGGCAGGTTATCCGGCAAATGCTCCGGCATGGGTCGACCTGTCCGATACAAATATCATCAAAATTGACGGGACAAGCCTGACGGGAGCACAGTTCTGGTCACAGCTTACACTGGCAGCAGGCAATACATTCACGCGGTACAGCCGGGGGAATCAGTTCTGGGCAATGAACTCAAAAACATATGCGAAGCTGAAATCAAAACTGATCACTTTCACGGCGGCCGGAGATATTGTAGCGAACCTGTTCGGAACGCTCCCAATAATCAACGGAGATATTGATATACTGGAGTTCATCCCTGACGGAGACATTATCGGGGGATACGGCGATCTGTATCTGTGGGCCGACAGAAGATCTATTGCTATTGATCAGTCAGAGCATGTACAGTTCATCCAGGACAATACGGTATTCCGCGGGGAAGCGCGTGCTGATGGGGCACCGATCATTCCGGGCGCATTCGTGGCGATCAACATCAACAACACGGACGTAACTACGATTATGGACTTCGCGGCCGACACTGCAAACGATGCAGACCTTAACGCACTGGCTATCGGTTCCGAGACATTATCTCCTGCATCATTCGATCCGGATATACTGACTTACACGATTGCGTCCGCAGCACAGGCAAGCGACAAAATCGAAGCTACTCCGGCACAGGCGGGAGCGGAAGTTGCGATCTCATACAACGGCAAGAACGTAAGAAACGGCGGGACTGTAACATGGCTGGCGGACAGCACTTCTCATCCGCTGACTATCACGGTTAAGAATGGTAATGCGGTAAAAGTCTACACGGTGAATGTTACAAAGGCGTCTGATTAAGGAGTGAGTCTATATGACAAGTAACGAAAAACTCGTACTGTTAAAGCAGGACCTGCAGATGCTCACATCGGCAAATGACGATTATCTAAAGTCTCTCATAAATGCGGCGGAATCCGCTATACAGCGCGAGGGAATCACGCTTGTCGAGAATGATATGGATATAGATATGGCGGTGGTGCAGTACGCCGCCTATCTGTTCCGGAAACGGGCATCGAACGAGACTTCGATGCCGAGATTCTTGAGATGGAGGCTGAATAACATTCTGTTTTCCCAGAAAGGCAGTGGATCATGACGTTTGACGATGGAATTCTGACGATTTATTCTGTGGAAAATATCGCGGAACCCGGAATGATGCCGGTTGCCGTGCTGACAGAGAAAGCAAAGTATTATTACGGATTCGACACACTTGGATATAACAGATTTTATACGGCTCTGCAGGCACAGCAGCAGATCGAATCTGTTGTAAATATACCGGGGTGGGGGAATATTCTGGCAACAGATATCTGTGCTTTGGATGATGGATCGCAATTCCGAATTGTAATGAGGCAGCCCACCCATGACGAGGACGGGCTGAGGATCACAAAACTGTCATTGGAAAGGATGGAAGAACAATATGCAGTCAAAACTGAAAATAATTCCGGAGATTCTCCTGACGGTAACTGAAAATGTATCACATTACAAGGCGATGAACCAGACAGACAAATACATTGTATGGGCGGAAGATTCGGAAGGAGATTCGGTCGAAGGAGACGACCGGAAAGTAAATCAAAGCATACAGGGGACAATCGATTATTTTACGAAAGAGGAATTTGACAGCAACATTGACAAGATACAGAAAGCTTTAAAAGATGCCTGCATATCTTTTTATCTGAATTCTGTGCAGTACGAGGACAGAGATGATTCGGGCACAGACTATATCCATTATGAATGGGTTTTTGAGGTGGCGTGACATGGCAAAGATCGACTTTAAAGGGATTGACGAATATTCAAAGGTTCTTGACGCCCTGGGGAACGAAAGCGAAAAAATCATAGAAAGCGCAGTATACAAAGGTGCCGCGCTTGTAGCGGACGAGATAAAACAGGGATTGAAGGCGATGCCGATCGAAGAGGGGACAAACAACCTCCCACCGGTCGGGGATGCGCAGAATAAGCTCACCGGAGTAAGTCGGAGACAGAAAGCGGATCTGATTGATTCATTCGGGCTTGCGCCGATCGAAAATGACGGAGGATATATCCAGACAAAAGCGGGAGTTGACGGGTATGGAAGTATCCCGACAAAGAAATATCCAAATGGAGTGCCAAATGTTATGTTGATGCGAAGTATCGAAAGCGGAACATCATTCCGTCAGAAAAATCCGATATTCAGGAAAGCGACAAACCGCGCAAGAAAACGGGCGGAGCAGGCAATGTCAAAAGAAATAGACGACCAGTTAAAAGAGAGATTTAAATAAAGGAGAACAGATAAATGGCTATCAAAGGATTAACAACGCCGGTGTTTGGGGAATACAATCACAGCGGGGCGTCTGTTACATATACGAACGGTTTTGTGGCAGGAGCGGCTGTTGAGTATGGAGTTGAAATTGAAACGTCAGATAATAACCCGTTATATGCCGACGACCGCATCAAAGAAAACGACTACGGAACATTTAACAGCGGGACTTTAACGCTGAATACATCTGATCTTGACCAGTACACATCAAAACGACTGTTAGGTCTAAAAGAAGTGCAGGTACAGGTCGGAGATACCCAGGTAACAGAGCTTGTGACGGACGATGATGCAAGCCAGAACCCGAAAGGATTTGGAATTATCGAAACACACCAGATAGATGATGTAGATAAGTTCAGAGCCGTGGTTCTGTGCAAGGTGGCAATGTCAATACCGGCAGAAGCGGCAACGACAAAAGGGGAGTCGATCGAGTGGCAGACAAAAGAGATTGAAGGAACGATCAACCGGTCAGACGAGGAGAGTGCAAATTATAAACATCCTTGGAAACGCGAAGCATGGTTTGATACACGGGATGAGGCTATGGAATACCTGAAAACAGTGCTGAATGTGCTGACAGAAGTAGTAGCCACATCTTCCGCCGGGGCATCTGCAGGACAGACAGTAATTGCGATCTCTAATCAGGTCGAAGGCGCGACGTACAAATACAGCACAGATGGACCAGTGAAAACGTACAAGCAGGATCTGACATCATGGACAGCATTAACACCGGGAGAACCGATCACGGTGGATGATGGAGCAACGGTATATATTGCGCAGGCGGATTCGACAGGAAAGGCCGTAGGGGCAGGATCTGTTACTGCAGTAGTAAATGAGGAGTAAGAATGAGCAGGATTACATTTGTGAATATTGCAGGGAAAAACTATCCCATGAGTTTTTCCCTGGGAGCGTCAAAAAAAATCATAGAAAAATACGGTGGCGCGGAAAAGATGAAAACATCGCTTGAAAAAGCGGAGGATGTACAGAAGATTGATATGGTAACGGAACTCCTCGAACTTTTAATTGCGCAGGGGTGCGCATATAAAAATTATTTCGAGAAAGATATCCCGGCTCCGGAGGACTCACCTGTGTTTGAAGGAAAATGGGTACCGCTCCCGCGCGAAGCAATCGAGATCGCGGTGGGAGTATACGATGTAGAAGAACTCAGTGAAAAGATCCTTGAATGTATCGGAAAAGGAAGCAAAAAAGAAGTTGAGGCAAGACCGGAAGGAAAAAACACAAACGGCGGGCAGGAGTAAAATCTCTTGTCCGCCTTGATGTTTGCGCAAGGAAAGCGGGAATTCCGTATCTCGAATATTCTTGTATGCCAATCGGCGAGCTGTCTGACTTCATCGACTTTTACGCAGAGTCAGAGGGCGGGTGCTACACAGTCGAAAAGACAGATAAGGAATTCATACCGGAGGTGAGATAATGGCTTATGATATCGGTCCGAGAATAGGAATTCAGGGCGAAGCAGAATTTAACAAACAAATCAAACAGATCAATAATGCGCTGCGGGAGTGCGGATCGGAGATGAAAGCGTTGTCAAGCGAGTTCGAGGACAATGCGAACTCACAGGACGCGCTCATCGCGAAGAATAGGAACCTGCAGAAAGAGTTTGACCTGCAGAGGCAGAAAATGGATCTGTTGCAAGAACAGTATGATAAGCAGGTATCGAAACTCAACGAGCTTGCACAGGCGTACCAGAAGGCAAAAACGGAGAATGGAGAAATGTCTTCTGAAGCCACAAAGGCGGAGAATGCGTTTAACAGGCAGGCAGAGACGGTGTCTAAGCTAAGTGTATCCGTAAATGAGACGCAGAACTACATGAATCGGCTCGGCAATGCTATGAGCAAAAACAATAAGACCCTTGACGAGATTGCATCCGGAGCGCGGGATGTATCCGGGGAGCTGAAAGATATGGGAGACAGCGCAGATCAGGCAAGTGACAGTCTCGACCAGATTGCATCAAGTACAAAGGCAGAGGCCCTGTCTTCTGCGGCTGATGGAATTGCTTCTTTGGGAGATGCAATGATAGGGGTTGTCGAGGACTCAAAAGAGTACTTGTCCATTATGGGGCAGCTTGAAGCGTCCTCACAAAGACTCGGATACAGCGCGAAAGACACAGAACAGACTTATACACAGCTTTACGGAGTACTTGGAGACACACAGACGGCGGCAACCGCAACGGCAAACTTTCAGGCGCTTGGATTGTCACAGGAGGATCTTACGCAGATGACAGAACTGGCAATCGGAGCATGGGCACAATACGGAGACTCAATACCGATTGATTCATTGGCGGAGGCGATAAACGAAACCGCACAGGTCGGGACTGTAACGGGGACTTTTGCTGACGCATTAAACTGGGCGGGAGTAAGCGAGGATGAATTTAATGCAAAGCTTGCAACAACATCATCTGAATCCGAACGCGCCAGGATGATCATGGAGGTGCTGAAATCACAGGGATTAGACCAGGTTGCACAGGGGTACCGGGATACAAACGGAGCACTGATAGAATCGAATGAAGCGCAGGCACAGTACGACGAGGCAATGGCAAGGCTCGGAGAACAGATCATGCCGATGGTAAGCACGGCGATGGAGAAGGCAGCAGGCACGATCTCGGCAATCGTGAACTGGTTCACATCTATTCCGGGACCGGTGCAGCAAATTATCACTGTGATCGGGACGCTGATCATAGTGATCGGTGCGCTCGCCCCTCCGATATTGACGTGCGCCGCGGCGTTAACAGCACTCGATGTACCACTCTTGCCCCTAGCAGGAATCATACTCGGAGTCGTTGCGGCGATTACAGCGGTTATCCTTATCATACAAAACTGGGGAGCGATAACCGAGTGGTTGGGCGGAGTTATTGACACGATTGGAGCCGGGATAGAAAGTGCATGGGATGCGATAACAACGGCAATATCTTCGGCGATGGATACGATAGGAAACACCATAAAGAAGGGATGGAACACTGTAAAGGAAATGGTGTCCAGAGCGTTGGGTTCCGTAAGAACCACAGTGTCGAATATATGGAATAGTATTAAGACAACCATATCGAATGTTATCAATTCCATCAAAGAGACTATATCGAACATATGGAACGGGATAAAAAACACCGTAACAACCATAACAACATCGATAAAAGACGGAGCTGTTAATGGATTCAACGCGCTGGTCAACGGAATTAAAAGTGTAATATCCGGAATATCCGGGACGATTACAGGAGCGTTTGATGCAGCAATCAACTTTATAACATCACTTCCATCCAGAGCACTACAGTGGGGTAAGGATTTTATCAATGGACTTAAGAGTGGAATCATGTCGGGGGTGAACGCTATTGTAAATGCTGTGAGAAATGTCGCGAACAAAATTCGATCATTCCTGCATTTTTCCAGACCGGATGAAGGACCGCTCCGTGATTACGAGAAATGGATGCCGGATTTTATGAACGGGCTTGCCGACGGGATATACAGCAACATGGATAAAATCCAGAAAGCAGCCTCCGGAATATCCGGGACGATTGACTCGACAATTACCGGTAGAGTAGCGGATATCGCCGGAAATATACCTGGATCAGGCGGAAGAACGATTGTAATTGACGGAGACACGATTGTTTTGGACGGAAAGGCAATCGGAAAGAGCGCAACGAAGTATATCACAACGTCGCAGTCAAATAACTCAGCGGCGAAAGGGAGGCGGTTGAATCGTGTATAACATTACGTTCCGCGGGGAGGACTGCACAGAATATGGAGTAATACCTGAGAGACGGCCGTCGGTACCGGCGCCGGAGATTCGGGTAACGGAGACTGAGATACCGGGAATGGATGGATACCTCGTAGAAAACGATGATACATATGGAGCGATCACGATACCGGTAGAGTTCAACTTCCTGGTACCGCAGGATGAGTGGATGGAAACATACAGAAAAGCAAAGAGGTGGCTTTCCGGAAGCGGATGGCTGATATTAAGTGATGATCCGGATTACTGGTATAAAGTATATCACTGCAATATATCTGACACGGAAAGAACAACAAGGAGGCTCGGAAGGTTTACTGCAGAATTCGTATGCTATCCGTATACATTTCTGGCAGACGGTCAAAATCAATATGACATATCCGGAGCGAAGGATAATCCATATATGATATCGCATCCGACATACATTATCACGGGAACCGGAGAATGCACGCTGACAGTAAACGGAAATACCATGACGGCGAATGTGAACCAGGGAATCACGATAGACACTGACAGAATGATCGCGTACAACTCATCGATGGTAAATCAGAGCAGCCTTGTAAGCGGAAATTATGAAGATCTGTATCTGATCGAGGGAGAAAACAATATTTCTATAACTACGGGATTTACCCTGAAAATCATTCCGAACTGGAGGACGCTATGATACAAATCTATAAACCGGACAATACAAATTATAACAGAAATGGAGATATCACGCTTCTTCCTTCTTCCGCCTCCGTCCACGTAATTTTAAACGGGGCGTGGACAGCGGAACTGACACATCCGATAGATCCGGAAGGGCGTTGGAAATATATTACAGAAGAATCCGTAATAAAAATACCGAGTTTTAACGGGGACCAGTTGTTCCGAATAAAAAACGTACAAAAGCAGGATTCCGGAATAACGGCATCGATGGAGCCTATTTTTTATGATGCAATGGGAGACTGCTGGCTTAAGGATATAAGACCGACGGCAAAAAACGGACAGGAGGCGCTTGACATAATGCTTGCGCCAAACGAAAAATATTCCGGACAGTCCAATATTACAAAGGCAACGACGGCATACTATGAGAATGTCAATTTCCTCGAAGCGCTGAACGGAGACATTGATCAGAGCTTTATAAATCGCTGGGGAGGAGAAATTCTTTTTGATAATTTTACGGTCATCGTAAATACCAGAGTCGGAGGAGACTATGGCGTAGAACTGCGATATGGGAAAAATATCCCGCAGGACGGAATGTCGGAAGAAACAGACACAAGCGAAATCATAACGAGAATTTACCCGAAAGCCTATAACGGGAGGACGATCACAGGAAATCTTAGCGTTGACAGTCCGCTGATCAATGCATATCCAACTGTAAAAACTGTCGAGATGGAGTTTGACGACGTGAAGCTCGTAACAGATCTCCAGGGGGATGCAGAGGACACCGACATTGTGTGCGATGCGCAGGAAGAACTCGACGCAGCGCTTACGCAGAAGTGCAATGAGCAGTACGATGCGGGAGTTGACAAGCCGATTGTGACGATAAACGCGGATATGGTATTGCTTCAAAACACAGAGCAGTACAAAGACGTACAGATGCTCGAATCTGTGAGCCTGGGAGATACCGTACACTGCATAAATAATCGTCTGGGAATCACCACGAATGCGCGGATAATAGAGCTCGAGTATGACTCCGTCCGAAAAAAAGTGTCATCTGTGGTGATTGGAGACTTTAAAGGAAATTATTTTGACAAGATAACATCATCCGCCCAAAAGATTGATTCTGTGATTAATGCAGACGGAAGCGTAATGGCAGAAAAAGTTCAGGGGATCCTGAACGGAATATACACACAGCTTCGCCTCCAATCAACTGCGGCACAGCCGGTTGAAGGGGATGCCTTTAAGGTTGAGAATCTGGATGAAGACTCTCCGCTCTACGGAGCTATGGTATGGGGAACGCAGGGAATACAGATATCCACAACAAGGACCGCAGACGGAAAAGACTGGGACTGGACAACGGCAGTTACGGCAAACGGAATTGTGGCAAATGCGATCATAACCGGAATCCTGTCAGACAAAACCGGAACGAATTGGTGGAATCTGGACACAGGCGAATTCCGGATGACGTCGGCGGCATTCCAGATTGATGGGGAGAGCATCGATGAGTATATTGCGGACAGAGCGTCGTCATCTGGATCACTGGTCATTTTGCTAAGCAATGATTTTTCTGGAGTTGCTACGGACGCAAACGGAGGGGACGGGAATTACTCTGAATGTTACACGACAGTATCCGTCATGCTCGGAGCAAGCGATGTCACAGACGCAGCGGAAATCATAGCGAGCGCATCAGATGGGATCGTAGGAAGTTGGGACGTTGCGTCGCATACTTACACAGTATCAAATATGACAACGGACAACGGAACGGTAACATTCCACGTAAATTATAACAATGTAATGCTGTCAAAAGTATTCACGATTGTTAAAAACAAGCAAGGATCCCAGGGAGTACCGGGACCGTCAGGAGAAAACGGAGAAACGCTGTATACCTGGATAAAGTACGCAGATACGCCTACGAGCGGAATGTCTGACAGCCCGGACGGAAAGGAATACATCGGAATTGCTTATAATAAAACAAGCCCTACAGAAAGCAGTAATTATTCGGATTACCAATGGTCAAAGTATGTAGGATCTGATGGAATACCGGGAGCTCCGGGAGAAGATGGCCAGTCACTTTATACATGGGTGAAATACGCTACGAGCGCAACCGGAGCAAATATGAGCGACGATCCAACCGGAAAAACTTATCTGGGTCTGGCGTACAACAAGACAACTGCGGCAGAAAGTAATAATCCATCGGATTATACATGGGCGTTCTTTGAGGGACCACAGGGACCGAAGGGAGAACAGGGAATCCGGGGACCGGCGGGAGCTGATGGAAGAACGTCGTATTTCCATGTGAAATATTCTGCAAACAGCAACGGGAACCCGATGTCCGAAACTCCGAATACATACATCGGTACATATGTAGATTTTACGGAAACAGACAGCACGGACTACAGAGATTATACATGGAGCCGGTTTGAAGGAACACAGGGGATACCGGGGACGAATGGAACGAATGGAAGGACAAGCTATCTGCATATCAAATACTCAAATGACGGAGGAGCGACATTTACAGCAAACGGCGGAGAGACTCCCGGAGATTATATCGGACAGTATGTAGATTTCACCCAGGCAGACAGTACGGATCCAGATGATTACACATGGTCGCTTACGAAAGGCGCGGACGGGGCGGATGGAAGGGTGTACATGGTTGTTCCATCTGTTCAGACGATGGTGCTGGGGGCGGACAATAAATTCACACCATCCGAAATCACATTTTCAGCATATTACCGCGATGGAACCTCTGCGACAAGAAGGCCGTATTCCGGAAGATTTATACTGACATTTTCGACGGATGGAGAGACGTTTAATACCCGGTATACATCTGCGCAAAATGAGTCATCATTTACCATTCCTATATCGTCTCCAACAACCAAAGTTTTGCGCTGTACTCTGTATGCTGCCGGAGGCACAACAACCGCGCTGGATCAACAGACAGTATCTGTTGTTAAAGATATCGACAATCTGACCCAGGAGGAAGTTTTTAATATACTGACAAATAATGGAGCGATGAACGGATTGTTTATGAGTGGAGGGCAGTTGTATGTTAATGCATCTTATATACGGTCTGGAACTCTGGTACTCGGAGGAAGCGGAAATTCGAACGGGACACTAAGTTTAAGAAATGCATCAAATAGCCAGATTGCCTTACTGAATAACACGGGATTATCAATATACGCCGGAGGGAGGATATTTGTTGGAAACTCAAATAACAGCGGGAATGCTACCATATTAACAAACGGGTCTCTTGACTTTTACCGAGACAATGTGCAAATGGCGAGAGTTTCGTCCGATAATTATGCTGATGGAAGTGTCGGATTTAGTATAAAAAATTATTCCGGTACAGATTTTGTGCAATTTGTGAACAATTCTACTGTATGGATGCGATATGTTCCGAAATCCGGATCGATTAGTGGAGTGCAAGTTGATGCGAATACTCTATATACATTTTGCAATCTGCATTTGCAGAACACCATAGATTTAAGCAGCGCTCAAATAACGGCGTCCCCCCTCAGAATAAACGGAAATACTGTTACAGATTTTATAACGGGGTCTAGCACATATAGTGACGGAGGAAGAATTGAACTTGCAGGCGGAATACTGATTCAATGGGACGCTGCGGTGTTTGGGAGCTCCGGATTTGCAACAGTTGATTTCCCGGTGGCATACTCATCCACCACTAGCTATATCATTCTTGCGTCTCCACAGTACGCAAACTCATTTGTTGGGGCTGCGTTTTCGACGTCGAGACAATCTGCAAGTAGAGCATATATATACATCAGAAATGTGGATGGAGGAATCATTTCCGGAGGCGGAGGAGTAAATTGGCTTGCGATCGGAATCAAAGCATAGGAGGATAAAATGGTATTAAAACAGGATAAAAAATACGATGCGAAGAAAAAAGTGCCTATTACAGTATTGATGGACGTGGCAAAAAAGGATGTAGAAACCACTATAAACGCGATCATGGTAAATAATGGAATACCTGCAGATTTGATGGTATATATCGTGGAATCTGCGCTTTGCGATCTTATGAGGATGAGAAACATGCAGGCTGCGGAGCAGAGCATGGATATACATGAAGTAGAGGGTGATACGGAACAGAAAGGAGAGTGATGCATATGTTTACACTGCAGTCCATACAACAGACAGAAGAAGCGACACCGCAGAATGTAAATGGGCGCGCAATCAGGTGCATGATACTCGCAGACAATACCACGGATGCATTGCCGGATACAGGAGCGAGTGTAGAGCACATGGGCGATGATCAGACATTTATGCCGGGAAGTATTGCCATCACACCGGCATTCGATGTTGCTATGGTAGGAAATGACGGAAAGTGGGGCGAATGGTCATGAATTATCCGAATTGCGATCATGTGATTATCGCGGCACTGGCTGCGAAGGCAGGAAAAGGAGGAGGGGTTACTCCGGAACAGATACAGCAAGCTGTAGATAACTATCTTGAAGAAAACCCAGTCAGCGGAATGACCGAAGAACAGGAAGAACAGCTCGACCGGAACACCCAGGACATCCAGGGAAAAGTCGACAAGAACCAGGGAACATCCAACGCAGGGAAAGTCCTCGGAATCGGACCTGATGGAATGGTGCTGCCAGTAGATCCGCAGGGGAATCTCGAGCAGATGATTGAGCATTACTACGCCATGAGGAGAACTGGGAAGGTGTATCAGACAAAACTCTGGAAATATGCATCCAACCCGACAAGCACCGGGGAGAAGCTACTGGACAATGCAGGACTCGTTTTTGAGCCGTCCACTGACACGGAAGAGGGACAGGATGATTATCTCAACGGACAGCATCCGCTTTTTGAGTGGGTGTATTGCAATTATGTCCGTGATGATGACGGAACGGCACGTCCGATCGCGATCGAAGGTACAAGCGATTATAAAACATCCGGAGCTGTAGATGTTGGAGCTATGCAGATGTCATTTTACTGGAATTGGGATACATCCAATGCAGAGTACGACCTGATTACAATATCCGATCTCCCGCATTACGGGCTCAGGCTAAAGCCGTGGTCAGAGTGCACTAAGGCTGATGGGACCGTGGTACCGTGGTGCATCGGATCCGCTTATCCATCGGGATATGCATCGGACGGATTACTTAGATCACAGCCAGGTCTTAAACTTGCCAGGAATCAGTCACATAATAATATGATAACCAATTATCAACAAAAAGGAGATGGGTACTGGGGAGCCGGAGCGGAAAGAAATACATTCCAGATCATTTTCAATCTGATCATGGGTGCGACAAAGAATTCACAGAGTCTGTACCAGGGGACAAACAACTGGAATTTCCAATATCAGGCATCTGTACAGTCTGCAGATGCGCACACTTATTTTCCGGTCACAATCTCCCAGGCAAACAATCTTGTTGTGGGCGCATATGTATCTGTCGGATATGGCGGAAACAATAACGGTACAGCTAATAATGACCGCGGACAAAGCACAGTACACGCATATGCGGACGATGTAAAGATTCTCAGCATTGAGGATCTGGACGAAAACAATAAGGCGGTTTATCTGGATATCCCGGAGGAAGATGCGTTTACAACGGAACCGCATGTATACACAGAAGAATTTTCCGCACCGGTCATTATGTCGTCCATGCATTGGTGGACTGGAGCTACAAATGCGGTTATCGGCAGGCACAACGGATCACCGGGGAGTAATACGGATGCAAAACATCCATACCGAGTGCAGGGGCGGGAATATATGCTTGGTGCTTACATCGTCGCATCCGATACAGTAATGGACTTACAATCCGACTTTACAAAGCATGTGCTCGTAGCACCAAAAGGCACAGCCCACTCATCAGCAGATGCCACGATCCGCAGTACTTATGATCAGATCGGAATCATACCCGCGGCGGCAGCAGGCAACAATGCAGACTGGTGGATCGGAGACTGCGGGTTTGACGACGGGACCGGATCCTGGTATCCATCGGCGGAGGGAGCAAGCTCATCGCAGGGATATGGAGATCGATGCTATGCAGGCGGGTCCGGCGCGACTTCGGGAATGCGCGAATACTTGCAGGGCGGGGACCTCGGGCTCGGCTCGAACGCCGGCGCGGCCTACTTGGGCTGCGGGTACGGGCTCGGGGGCGGGTACTGGGACTACGTCGCCTGCGATTAAACGGCCTTCCGGGGGTGAATTCCCCGGAGGGGAAGAGGGGGGGGCTCCCCTTATTAAGGACTCACGGTGCAAGGCGGGAACCTCAGGAACGGCACGAACGCCGGCGCAGCCTACTTGAACTGCAGGAACAGGCTCGGGAACGAGAACTGGAACTACGTCGCCTGATATTATATAAATAATCAAAAACATTGCATCGTGTTTCGCGCCTGAAGGCGTAGCCGAAAGGCTCTATGGAGAAATCCTAAAATAAGTTAGAAAGGCCGGCCGAAAGCGTGATTGCGAGTAGGGGTATGCATTGAGATGCATGCCGGGGTTAGTAGCAAACCGAAAACCCTCTATTATATAATCGAAATGAAAAGATTATGCAAGGACGTTGATATAACGGACAGAGGTCTTATAAGCAGGGCAGTATACGCCTGCCTGAATAAAAAATATAAGCGTAATGATACAACTGAATATTTATCAAAGGTAACCGGTGTACGGCGGGGATATATACGATGCATCTATCACAGATACGGAAAAAGAGCGATGTATCCGTTTACGGAGATTGTGATCTCTGAAACTCGAGAAGAGATATTGCGCGGGAAAATATCATTTCCACCGATCTGGTACCGCGAAAAAGTGGACGGATCAAGCGGAAAAATCCGTAGGATCGGAATCCAGAACATCAAGCAACAGCTATATGATTATATAGCGGTCGAGGGATTAAAACCGGTACTGCGGAGGATTGGAGAATACCAGTTCGCATCCATCGAGGGGCGCGGAACCGCAAAAGGAAAGGAAGTGATCTCCCATTGGATCAGGAACCGGGATATGCGGTATTTCGTGAAGCTCGATGTCCGGAAATGCTTTGAGAGCATTGATCGGGACAAGTTGATGCGGCACCTGCGAGGACGAATAAAAAACGAACCATTGCTGAATCTGGTGGAACTGCTGATCGGAAGCTTTGAGCATGGACTAAGCATCGGCTCATACCTGAGCCAGTATCTCTGCAACCTGTATATGAGTATCTTATATCACGAGATCAAAGAGCGGATGTACCGGGTACGCCGCGGGAAGCGCGGGGAGAAAAGAGTTAATCTTGTCCGTCACTGCCTGATTTATATGGACGATATCCTCCTGATCGGATCCAGAAAAAGAGATCTCGAAAAAGCGGTAAAGCTCACGATACAGAAAGCGTCAGAAATGGGACTACAGATCAAACCAAACTATCAGGTCAGGCAGATCGACGGAAACAACATTGATATGCTCGGATATAAAATATACCGACCCCATACAGAGATCAGAGGCAGGACATATCTCCGTGTCCGACGTGCCTTCCGCCGGGCTCGCAGAAACCTGACGGAAGCACTGGCAAAGAAATGCCTGTCGTATAACGGTTATTTATTACACACAAACAGCAGAAGAATGCAAAGGAAACTGAAAACAGCAGAAACATTACAAAGATGTAAGGAGTTGATGAAAAATGAGAGCAAGATTTACCTCGCAGCAGCCACCGGTTAAGGTGATCCAAAAGGACGGCACGGCTTATGTGTATATCTGTGCCAACGAGACGCAGGGGACAGAATCATATCCGGACATGGGAGAGGGAGCAACCACAGAATCCTATTTTGAGTATGATTACAACGAGATTATCGGACCGGCGGACGCACTGCCACTGGCGGACATCGAAGAGAATCCGGAGGCGTATCTGAACTACACATATACACCGCAGTCAGATGATCCGGGCATACAGGCGCTCGCAGAGGTGAAGGAGCTGAAAGCAGCGATTGAAAGGGGGATGGCGTTATGATGGCGGATGTACTGGAGAGCATGGTCAGATACGCGCGTGAGAAACTCATGAGCGAACTATCGGAGTCAGAAGACAAAACAGAGGGAATCGCCTGCCGGGGATTGATACCGGTATACGAGCAGCATCATTCCTATGCAGTGGGAGATGTAAGGCTGCACCCGGAGACAAAAACACCAAAAGAGTGCATGATTGCTTACGACGGGGCTGTACAGACCGACTGGACGATCGACACCGCAACGCTATGGAAGCCCTGGCACTCACGGAAAAAGGAATATGCCCTGCCGTGGGAGGCTCCGACCGGAGCGCATGACATGTACAAGGCGGGCGAGTACATGATCTGGACAGACGGAAATACATACAAATGCGTGCAGGACACAAATTACAGCCCGGAGGATTACCCGCAGGCGTGGGAAACTGTATAGAAAGGAAGGTACATGATGAAAATGAATTATGCAGAACCAATCATTGACGGATATAACGCAGTTACCGGAGCTGTTGTTGCCGTACTGTCGTATATCCTGGGAGAACACTGGATTCTTTTTGTGGCATTCCTGCTCCTCAATGTGGCGGACTGGATCACGGGATGGATGAAAAGCCGCATGGCAGGGAAAGAAAATTCCAATGCCGGATGGAAAGGCGTACTAAAAAAACTGGGGTATTGGCTGATGATTATGGTAGCGTTCGGGGCAGCCGCGGTATTTATAGAGATTGGAAAGGCTATAGGTGTCGATCTGGGAATCACCACTTTGCTTGGATGGTTTGTGTTGGCATCCCTGATTATTAATGAGATTCGATCCATCCTGGAAAATTTTGTGGAAGCGGGATATAATGTGCCGCGGATCCTGATCAATGGCCTTGAAGTGGCAGATAAGGTAGTGAATAAAGATGATGATTCGGAGGGCGAGTAACCGCCCTCTTTTGTTGCGACGTCGCAACGGAAAGGAGATTTATATGGCAACATTAAAGGTTATCGATGTAAGTTATCACAATGAGACAATCGACTGGGAAAAAGTAAAGGCAGCGGGAATTAACGGGGCGATCCTGCGCTGTGGTTATGGTATGGATCAGACAAACCAGGACGACAAGCAGTACCGGCGGAATGCGGACGAATGTACCAGGCTTGGAATTCCGTTCGGGATTTATCTGTACAGTTATGCGGACAGCATTGAAAAGGCAAAGAGCGAGGCGCAGCATGCGCTCAGACTGGCGAAAGGATATAAGCTGTCTTATCCGATCTACTATGATCTGGAGCAGGCGGGCACGGAGTCCGGAGCAATAGAGCGGGCACGGGTATTTTGTGAGGCTGTTGAATCGGCAGGATACTGGGCCGGCATCTACGCCAACAAACACTGGTGGGACAACTATCTGACCGGTCTAAGCGAGTACACTCGCTGGGTGGCGAGATACAACAATACCCTCGGTATGGACAACGTGGACATGTGGCAGTACACATCTGACGGTTCCGTGTCTGGCATCAGCGGCCGGGTGGACATGAATCACTGCTACAGGAATTTCCCAGCGGAGATTGGCGGATCAGGATCTGGAAGCACTGGCGGAAGTACACAGACAACTCCAACAGGATCTACGCTCGACTTGGTGGTCGGGGTCATGCAGGGAAAATACGGAAATGGGGATGCAAGAAAAGCAGCACTGGGCACAAGGTATGATGAGATTCAGAATATGATCAATCATATTAACAGTGCATCTGCATCAACCTTGGCTGCCGAGGTTCTCGAAGGCAAGTATGGGAATGGCGATACCAGGAAGATCGCCCTTGGAAGCCGGTACGATGTAGTTCAGAGCATTGTAAACCAGAAATCCGGAACAAGCTATTATCCGGCATTTGCCAATGTATCCATTGTTGACGGTCTCAACAGCATTGGCGTGGACAGCAGCAAGGAGCATAGAAAGAAGATTGCGGCAGCAAATGGTATTCCTAACTACAGAGGGACTTCGGCACAGAATAATCAGCTCTGCGCCCTGGCGAAGAAAGGGCGGCTCAAAAAAGCCTAAAAACTTTTCCCGGGGCTTGCGCTCCGGGAAAGAATTATTATAGTAGATCTTCAACGGCACATTCAAGCGCCTTTGATAGTGATAACGCATTTCTCAGAGTCATATTTCCGGTATCATATTCCCCGGATTCATACTTTTGGATCTGGCGGATATTAACTCCGGATTTTTCCGCAAGTTCACGCTGGGTCATTCCCATGACTGAGCGGTTATATAAAATACTGTTTATTTTATTATTGTGGCAGTCAAGACCCCTGTTGGATATGGAACAGATTCCACACATTCCGTCTGCACGAATACAATCTTTATATCTTTTCATTACGCGATCACCTCCAGAACCTCTGCATCTCGCAGGATAATCTCTCCAAGATCCTGACCGTACTCCATACTGTCACTCCCGATTATTGCAACGTGATCACCAAAGTAGGAATTTGCCAGCCTAGCATCTTTCAGCATGATTGCGCAGGTCCCGTCGAGCTCTTCATCTGTCATTTGTCCGTCGATCCAAACAAAAGAGTTGTCAAGGATCTCACCTTTGGCGAATGCGTTTTCTGAAACTCTGATACCGATATATTCATAATCATAAGCAGATTCGATTTCCTTTATTCTGCTAATGATATTTTTGATTGCTTCTGCCTTGGTCATTTTTGTGATCCCCTTTCCTTATCTTTGATTACATTATACGCCTATATAGGCGTAAAATCAAGAGCAAAATGAAAGAAATTTAAAATTCCCCGGAGTGATGGATCCGGGGATGGAATATTGTATCATCTGATTTTTTATGATTAAAAATGAGTTCGCTATTTTAGACACATTTTAGACAAAAATCTACAAAATACGCGGTATTACGGGAGCACATTTTAAGATTATATTAAGATTGGGGGGGGGGTAGTTTTTTAGAATCTGCCTGTGGTATACTTGTCATAGAAGGATAGTATTACGGTGATCTGTTTTATTGAGGGAGGTGGACAGATGTACAGAAAAGGAATGAAGATCGCCCTGATGGCAGCAGGCCTTGTGGCGGGCAGTGCCTTTCTCACAGGCTGCGGCGAGAAGGAAATTTCCGGGACAGTGACGGAACTGCAGGTGCAGGACGACATCGGGATTGTCTCTTTTGTCGTTGAATCGGAGAAGGGAGACAGAACCGGAGTACTGATGACGGACGAGACGTCGATCATTTCCTGGGCGGACGGGGTGAGTGAAGAGGACTTCAAGCACGGCAGAGTGGAGGAAGCAGAGGTTACGGTAACGCCCCAACAGGACGGCAGACGGTCAATGACAACGGCAGACGGGGACAAGATCACAGCGTACAATGCAGAGCGGATCGAGGTCAACCGGGCGAAGATGGCGGAAACAGAAGACCTGACTCTTTCCGACGGCACACCGGCGGAATACTGGAGAGGACAGGCGTATTCTGCCTACCGGCTGAAGGATGGCACGGAACTTCTGACAGTGGAGGACAATACAGACTGGGATTATATGGTGTCATCCGATGACGGCGGATTTATCCGGCTTGGCGATACGGCAAAAGAGAAGATCAAAGCGTATTTTGATGAGCGCGGGGAACTTTACAGTATACCGGAAGAACTGGAGAAGGCATACAGTGCATATCAGAAAACGGAAGATAAAGACAGTTTTCAGCCTTATGTCGTGGGAATGGAAATAACGCCTGTCTCGTACAGCGAGAAAGTTATATATTTCCGTACTAACGTCACGTATTCGCTTGATGAATCGGAAGCCACAGAGTATTCTCTGGGAGATGCGTTTGACCGGGAGACCGGAGAAAAGAGAGATACCTGGGATCTGTTCAGCTGTGATGAAGAGACTGCGAAGAAGACCATTCTGGAACTGTCCGGGCTGAACGGAACTGACCGGGAAAATGGGCTGACAGAAAGCCAGAACCAGGCTCTGATCGATAACATGAAACCGGAATATGTCGTGTTTGAGCCATCCGGTCTGGCGGTATATTATCCGAAAGGCACACTTGATTTTGAAGATAATCTTTACGCCCTTGCTATTGATTATGATGAGCGGCTTTGCGGGATTCTGCATGACTGGGCAGCGCCTGTGCAATAAAATGAAAACCTTCAAACTGACAGGATTTTTTTCTTATGTCAGTTTGAAGGTTTTTTTACTTAAGCGCGTTTCTTTTCCGCTGTACTCTGTCCGGCAGATTTTTCTTCTGCCTCTTCTGTCTCTTCTGCCTCTTCCGCTTCCAGGTTCTTGAATGCGGTGGAGAGCATCAGCTTGATCCGGTTGAGCTGGTTTACTTCGCTGGCGCCCGGGTCAAAGTCGATGGCAACCACGTTGGATTTCGGATAGCGTCTGCGCAGCTCCTTAATAACACCTTTACCTACCACATGGTTGGGCAGGCAGGCAAAAGGCTGCGTACATACGATATTTCCCGCGCCGCTGTGGATGAGTTCAAGCATCTCTCCGGTCAGGAACCAACCCTCTCCGGTCTGGTTTCCGTTGGAAACGATCTCGGACGCCATCTTCGCCAGATCCTCGATATGTGCCGGCGGAGTGAAATGCCTGCTCTTTGCAAACGCTTTCGTTGCAGGGGAGCGGAGCCACTCTACCGCGCGGATTCCCAGATTTCCGATGAGCGCCTTATGTTTGGCGAATCCCAGATGGGATACCTTGAAGTTCTGGTTGTAGAAGCAGTACTGCATGAAATCGATCAGGTCAGGCACTACCGCCTCCGCGCCCTCGCTCTCCAGCAGGTCAACCAGGTGGTTGTTTGCCGCCGGAAGGAATTTTACAAGGATCTCGCCGACCACGCCGACCCGTGGTTTGCGGATGTCCAGCGTCTCGATGTTGTTGTCAAAGTCCTCAATGATCTCCCGGCAGAGCTTCCTGAATTTCCGGCGGGACGGATATTTTTCTGTCACAAACTGTTTTACGACTTCCGCCCATTTGCGGTGCATCGCGTTGGTCGAGCCCGGTACAGCCTCGTAGGGGCGCATCCGGTAGACGCACTTCATGAAGATATCCCCGAATACAGCCGCGTAAGCGAGACGCAGAGCCAGGGAAGGCGTGATCTTGAATCCCGGATTCCCTTCCAGACCGCTCAAGTTGATGGAGATCACCGGAATATGTCCGTATCCCGCTTTCTTCAGGGCGCGGCGGATAAATCCGATATAGTTGGATGCACGGCATCCGCCGCCGGTCTGGCTGATGATGACTGCCAGGTGGTCCGTATCGTAGTTGCCGGAAAGGATCGCGTCCATGATCTGGCCGACCACGATCAGGGAGGGGTAGCAGGCGTCGTTGTTTACATATTTCAGTCCCATGTCCACGGCCTGTTTGTTGTCGTTTGGCAGAACCTCGAGTTTGTATCCTGCCGCCCGGAATGCTGGCTCCATGAGCTCGAAATGGATCGGAGACATCTGCGGGCACAGGATGGTGTGGGTCTTTCTCATCTCCTTGGTGAAGGGCACTTTGGTGATGGAGGAAGGGTTGATCTCCCTTGCCGCCTTCTTCTGGTCCCTCACGCGGATCGCTGCCAGGAGGGAGCGCACACGGATTCTCGCAGCGCCCAGGTTGTTGACCTCATCGATCTTCAGGGTAGTATAGATCTTCCCGGAGTTGTTGAGGATCTCTGCCACCTGGTCCGTGGTGACGGCGTCCAGTCCGCATCCGAAGGAGTTGAGCTGGATGAGCTCCAGGTTGTCAGTTGTCTTTACATAGTTTGCCGCAGCGTACAGACGGGAGTGGTACATCCACTGGTCCATGACATTCAAGGGGCGCTCCACCTGGTGCAGGTGGGAAACGGAATCCTCTGTCAGCACGGCAATATTATAGGAAGTAATCATTTCCGGCAGTCCGTGGTTTACTTCCGGGTCAATGTGGTACGGGCGTCCCGCCAGGACAATGCCCCGGTTCCCGGTCTCGTTCAGGAATTTGATGACTTCCTCGCCCTTGCGGCGCATATCCTCACGGCAGGAAGCCAGTTCTGTCCATGCGTCGTGTACGGCGGCGCGGATCTCATCGTCGGAGAGGGAGAATTTCTTCCCGAGTTCCTCGATCAGGCGGTAGGAGATGTGCTCCTCACTGTCAAAGGAGAGGAAGGGATGGATGAAATCCACTTCCCCGTTTACGATGGGGTCCATGTTATTCTTGATATTCTCCGGATAGGAGGTGACGATGGGGCAGTTGTAGTGGTTGTTCGCTTCCTTGAACTCGTTGCGCTCATAGGGGATGGAGGGATAGAAAATGTGCTTCACACCCTCGTTGATCAGCCACTGTACATGTCCGTGCGCCAGTTTCGCCGGATAACACTCGGATTCGCTCGGGATGGACTCGATGCCAAGCTCGTAGATCTTCCTTGTGGAAGCCGGGGAGAGCACCACCCGGAATCCCAGTTTCGTGAAAAATGTAAACCAGAACGGATAGTTCTCATACATGTTCAGCACACGCGGGATACCGATCACGCCGCGTTTCGCCTCGGATTCCTCCAGGGGCGTGTAGTCAAAATAGCGGTGGAACTTGTAGTCAAACAGGTTCGGCATCTGGTTCTTCGATTTCTCTTTTCCCAGACCTTTCTCACAGCGGTTTCCGGTGATGAACCTGCGGCCGCCGCTGAAATGGTTGATAGTCAGACGGCAGTTGTTGGTACATCCGCGGCACTTTGTCATGGTCGTGGAGTAGGTCAGGTCATTGATGTCATCGATGGAGAGCATGGTCGTGCCCTCGCACTCCGTATAGCGTTCCCGGGCAATCAGGGCTGCGCCGAAAGCGCCCATGATGCCGGCAATATCCGGACGGATGGCCTCGCAGCCGGCGATCTTCTCAAAGCTTCTCAGCACCGCATTGTTGTAGAACGTTCCGCCCTGGACTACGATATGGTTTCCGAGCTCGGAGGCGTCGGACACCTTGATCACCTTGAACAGAGCGTTCTTGATAACCGAGTATGCCAGTCCGGCGGAGATGTCCGCCACGGACGCACCCTCTTTCTGCGCCTGTTTTACCTTGGAATTCATAAACACCGTGCAGCGGGTTCCCAGATCAATGGGGTTCTGGGCGTAGAGCGCCTCATGGGCAAAGTCCTCTACCGTGTAGTTCAGTGATTTCGCAAAGGTCTCGATAAAGGAACCGCACCCTGAGGAGCATGCCTCGTTGAGCTGTACGCTGTCTACAGTCTGGTTCTTGATCTTGATGCATTTCATATCCTGTCCGCCGATAT
>CBJMC01400__coassemble_844_pt1 | contig 27790 bp, 19 predicted proteins | sample CBJMC01400__metabat2_high_PE_029 | metagenome-assembled genome bin CBJMC01400 | reverse complement strand
GGCACCTCCAATTAAAACATATTGCTCTGTATATTCTGCAAAATATTTATAAAATATATCTAATCCTTTTACCATACATACTCCTCCAACATTTCCTCCAATGAAACTTCAACTCTCGGATCATCTGAATTCTCAAGTAATAAGTAAATAGACAGTGGATCAATAATATTTTTATGTTTAAAAGGTATACAGTATCCTAATTCCTGTATTACACATCCGGGGGTTTCGCCGACAGGAATCTGCTTTTCCTGGTAAATGCCTTTACTTCGGATTTCATTTTTTACTACAGCGTAGGTAGGATATGAATTATCTGTCAGGAGTGAAAGTTCAGCTAATCCTGAGATACCGCTTTTCAGGAAAGTATCAGGAAGTTTTCTCATCAAATAATATTCTTTAAGTAACGGTGTACGCAAAAAAGGTCTGATTATATTCCACATTTCCTTTCTATTCCCTGCTTTTGTATAAACACGACGCTTGCCGCTTTTCTTTAAGACAGGAATATTCAGGCTTTCGATTTCATCAAATGCTCTTGTGACCGACATTTTTGAAACATTCATCTTTTCCGCGGCTGTCGTTACTGTCAGATTGTCCCAGTTTTCATAAATGGTCAGTAATAAAAATTTTTGTGTCAAAAAAGATATTTTGAAACAGGGTTTTATTTCCCTGAGTTCATTTGAGCGTAGCATTAATCCAAGAAATGGAATATACACCTGATGTTTCTCCCATATAAAAGGAATTCCTTCTTCTAACATTTTATCTCTGGAATAGTAATTCAGTTTTTCCAGATAAAATACACAATATATTCCGGTCAAATGTTCGATCCTTTTTTGATGGCTGCGCAGTAAAACAAGTCTGTAATCTTCTTTTGGTCTGGCTAAAATGCAAATCTGTTTCAGAATTTTCAATTGATAAAAGTCGTAATTTGCTTGCAGAATTAATGGAAATTTATTTGTTTCTTTGTAGGGGGTGAGTTCTATTTTTTGATGTAATGTCTGTTCAATAAATTCTTTCATAATTCACCTTTATTATCTTATTTTTTAAATTGTAACTTATTTTAAGTTACAAATCAAGATATTCGTTACGATTTATGAATTAAAAAACATCACGAAAAATTGAACATAAAACCGAAAAAAGAGACTGATGATTTTCCCGCCCGGATATATAATCATACTGGAACAGAAAATACCAATTCAGAACGGGAGAAATCAGAATGAAAAAATTTGCAGAGGGCTTTATGCTCGGCGCGGCGACAGCGGCGCATCAGGTGGAAGGAAACAATATTTACAATGATTACTGGGCGCAGGAACAGGTCCCGCACAGCATGTTTAACGAGCCGTCCCTGGATGCGGTGGATCACTACAACCGCTATGAGGAAGATATCAGGCTCATGGCGCAGGCTGGTCTGAACACTTACCGTTTTTCAATCGAATGGGCGAGAATCCAGCCAGAGAAGGACGCCTGGGATGAAAATGAAGTTGAACATTACAGAAAGGTGCTGAAGTGCTGCCATGAAAACGGGGTAAGACCGATTGTTACGATGATGCACTTTTCCTCGCCGAAATGGCTGATCTCCATGGGCGGCTGGGAGAATCCGGAAGTGGTGGATCTTTTTGCTTCGTACTGCCGCAGGCTTGTGGGAGAACTGGGCGATCAGATGGAGTATGTGTGTACCATCAATGAGGCGAACATGCGTCTTCAGCTTGCAGCTCTGATGCAGGAGATGATGAAGCGTATGTCCGGAGCGCAGGGAGCCGGAACAGACAAAGCGTCAGCGGGCGGCAGCGAGAGCGATGTCCAGGTTGGAATTAACCTGAACAAGGAAAACATGATGCTCGGCATGGTGGAGTGCGCGCAGGCATTCGGTCTGAAAGACCCCAGAGATATGCACACTTTTGTTTCCCAGTGTACGCCGGAGGGAGATCTTCTTGTCATGAAGGCCCACGAGGCGGCAAGGGACGCAATGAAAGAGGAGTGCCCTCATCTGAAGATCGGACTTACGCTCTCCCTTCATGATATGGTAGCGCGCCCGGGCGGAGAGAAATTTGCCGAAAAAGAGTGGGATGATGAGTTCCTTCATTACCTGCCGTATATTGAACATGACGATTTCCTGGGAGTACAGTGCTATACGAGAAAATTTTTCGACGGAAACGGAGTCGCAGAGGCGCCGGCGGGCTCAGCGCGCACCCAGATGGGATATGAGGATTATCCGGCAGCAATCAGTGATGTTGTGAGAAAGGTGGCGGAACGCTTCAAGGGCGATCTGATCGTGACGGAGAATGGAATTGCCACGGACGACGATGCAAGGCGCTGCGAGTTTATAAGGGAAGCTGTGGACGGTCTGGTACAGTGTATAGAAGACGGTATTCCGCTCAAAGGATATATGTACTGGTCGCTTCTCGACAACTTTGAGTGGCAGAAGGGATTTTCCATGACGTTCGGTCTGATTGCGGTTGACCGGGCGACACAGACAAGACACCCGAAGGAAAGCCTGAAAGTGCTCGGCAGTCTGATGGAACAGTAAAAGAGAGCAGATAAAAGCAGAAGTGAAAAAATAAAACAGCAAATAAACAGTAAATAAATTTAAGAAGGAGAAGTGAAGATGAGATCAACAGTATTGCTGGACGACGGATGGAAATTTGTAAAAACTGCGGAAGACGCGGCAGCGGCTGCGGCAGCAGAGGGAACAGCGGTGACTCTGCCCCATACGTGGAATGCCGTGGACGGACAGGACGGCGGCAATGACTATTACCGCGGGACCTGCTGGTATACAAGAAAACTGGATGTAACCCCTGCAGATGAAGAGGAGACATGGATTGAGTTTGAGGGAGCGGCGATGACTGCGGATGTGTATCTGAATGGAGAGCATCTGGCCCATCATGAGGGCGGTTATTCTACTTTCCGTGTGAACCTGACCGGACACCTCGGGGAAGAGAATGTACTTGCCGTATCTGTAGACAACGGAAACAATGACCGGGTATATCCCCAGAAGGCGGACTTTACTTTCTACGGGGGCATTTACCGTGATGTAAAACTGATTACAGTTCCAAAAGCACATTTCGCCCTGGGATATGAGGGAGCGCCGGGAATCCGCGTGACTCCGGAGGTGGAACTGAGCGGGAACAGCGAAAACGGACTTCCGGCGGGCAGCGCGAAAGTTACAGTGGAAGCATGGACAGAGGGAACCGGGGACAGGAAAGACTGCCGGGTGAAATTCACTCTGGACGGCCAGGAGCAGACTGCAGTGGTGGAAGACGGATGCGCGAAGGCAGAGTTTGTACTGGATCATGCACGCCTGTGGAACGGACTGGACGATCCGTATCTGTACACTGTCTCAGCGGCATTAATGGACGAAAACGGTACAGAAGCCGGATGCCTGGACGAGATCTCTGCACGTTTCGGCTGCCGTCAGATGCGCTTTGACCCGCAGGAAGGCTTCTTCCTCAACGGACGTTCCTATCCGCTGCGGGGCGTGTCCAGACATCAGGACCGTCTGGGTGTGGGAAATGCCCTGACAAAAGAGATGCACCGGGAAGACCTGGCGATCATCCGGGAGATGGGAGCAAATACGATCCGTCTGGCGCACTATCAGCACGCCCAGTATTTCTACGATATCTGTGATGAGGCGGGAATGGTTGTATGGGCGGAGATCCCCTATATCACCATGCACATGAAAAACGGCAGGGAGAATACGTTAAGCCAGATGAAAGAACTGATCCTTCAGAACTACAATCACCCCTGTATCGCGTGCTGGGGCCTTTCCAACGAGATTACTGCAGCAGGCGGTGTGACGGATGACCTTCTGGAAAATCACAGGCTGCTCAACGACCTGTGCCACAGACTGGACAGCACCCGCCCCACCACGATGGCGCACGTGTTCATGCTTGAGACAGACAGCGAACTGATTCAGATCGCGGATATCGGAAGCTACAACCTGTATTTCGGCTGGTATCTGGGTGATCTCTCCCAGAACGAGGAGTTCTTTGATGAATACCACAAGAAATATCCGGACCGCTGCATCGGTTTCTCCGAGTATGGTGCGGACGCAAATCCGGCCTATCAGTCATCCACGCCGAGCCGCGGTGACTACACGGAGACTTACCAGACCGTTTACCATGAGCATATCCTGGACGTCATTGAGAACCGCCCCTTCCTCTGGGCAACGCATGTGTGGAACATGTTTGACTTTGCTGCGGACGGAAGAGATGAGGGTGGAAAGCACGGACAGAATCAGAAAGGTCTTGTGACTATGGACAGAAAGACGAGAAAAGACGCTTTCTATCTCTACAAGGCACACTGGAGCAGCGATCCTTTCGTACACATCTGCGGCAGAAGGTATGTGGACCGCGCGGAGGATGTGACAGAAATCAAAGTGTATAGCAATCAGCCGGAAGTAACTCTTTATGTGGACGGAAAAGAATTCGGGACAAAACAGGGACAGTACCGCTTTGTATTCCAGGTTCCGATCACGGGAGAACACCGGATTGCAGCCGAAGCAAAATCCGGGGCTTCCGCAATGGTTGAGGATGAGATTACAGTCCGCAGGGCAGATAAACCCAATCCGGATTATCAGTATGTGGAGCAGGGAGGCGTAGTCAACTGGTTTGACAAAGATGACTTCAAGCCGGACTGCTACTCCATTAAAGACAAATACGGCGACCTGATGGCAAATCCGCAGACTGCCCCGATCCTGCAGAAGATCATGGAGAAGGCAGTGGCAAGCCGCGGAGATGTGGCGGAGAGTGTGAGCGGCAATCCGAACCTTCAGAGAATGATGGGACGTATGACCCTGGAAAGCCTGCTCAACCAGGCGGGAGACGCAATCGGCGAGGAGCAGATCCGGGCGCTCAACGCGACACTTCAGAAAATAAAGAAGCCGGAGGTTGATGCATAATGCCGGTAAAAGCAATCCAGATGATACAGCTCGGAACCGTTATGGGTTCCGAGCAGAAAGCAAGAGAGACAATCCGTCTTATGAAAGAATCCGGATATGAAGGGATCGAGATCAACGGGTTTATGATCAAAAAGATGCCGCCCATCGTAAAGATCCTGACTACTCTGGCAGGTATGCCAATCGGAAAGACGGCGAAGCTTGACTGGCACAGGCTGATTGATGAGACCGGTCTGAAAGTAGTCAGCGTTCATGAAGATCTTGGAAGTATTTTAAGAGTGCCGGAGGAGATTATCGCCGAGGCGGAATCTTTTCACACCGGGTATGTGGTTATTACGGGAATGCACCGGTTTGATTACTCGGATAAAGCTGCGGTTCTCGACCTTGCGGAAAGGCTGAACAAGGCGGGAAAGCTTATGAAGGAGGGCGGGATATCCCTGCTCTATCACAACCACAACTGCGAGTTCCGCAAGGTGGATCCGGAGACTACGGCCTATGACCTGCTGATTGAGAAGACGGATCCGCAGTATGTGAATTTTGAATTTGATTCCTACTGGCCCACAGAGGCAGGGGTCGATACGATTCCGCTGATGAGAAGACTGGGAAAGAGAATGAAGCTCTATCACATCAATGACCGGGGAACCCGCGTGAGCGGCCCGGCAGGACAGATTTTAAAATCAGACAGTATGGAACTGGGATACGGAAATATGAATCTGAAGGAAATGGTGAAGATCGCGAAGGAGAACGGCGTTGACGCGGTAGTATTGGAAAGCCACAAGAACTGGGCGGACAAGTCGCCGGTGAAATCCTTCCAGTTGAGCGCGGAGTTTATGAATCAGTATGTTTAACTGTGAAAGGCGGTACAGGAAAATGAAATGTTTTTGCAACCCGGTCAATGTAAATTACCGGTATCAGTTTAACAATGACCAGAGAGAAAAGGAGATTAAGGTGGCGCGGGAGGCGGCAGATCCTTCCATGATCTGTTTTAAGGGCAGATATTACATCTTTGCATCCATGACACTGGGGGTATGGGTGTCGGATGACCTGGTGAAATGGGAGAACCACAGGCTTCCCGGAGAGCTCCCGCTCTACGACTATGCGCCGGATGTGCGTGTGATGGGAGAATACGTTTATTTCTGCGCTTCCAGGAGAGGACAGATCTGCGATTTCTACCGGACAAAGGATATCCTTGAAGGACCTTATGAGAAGATTGAAGGAACGTTTGATTTCTGGGATCCGGATATGTTTGTGGACGATGACGGCAGAGTCTATTTCTACTGGGGATGTTCCAACATGACACCGATCTGGGGCGTGGAACTGGACCCGAAGACCATGCACCGGATCGGAGAGCCGACAGCTCTGATTGACGGCGATGCGTTTTCCATAGGATATGAGCGGTGCGGGGAAGATCACTCCCAGATGCCAAGGACGGACGAAGAGATCGAGATGTGCTATCAGGGATTCCTGAAGGCCCAGAACATGAAAGAGGAGGATTTTCCCGAGGAGTACCGTCCTCTTGTGAAAGGGATGCTGAGCCAGAAGCCTTATATTGAAGGCGCATGGATGAACAAACACAACGGAAAGTATTATCTCCAGTACGCATGCCCCGGAACACAGTATAATGGCTATGCGGACGGAGCCTATGTAAGCGACAGCCCTCTGGGACCATATACTCTGGCACAGACCAATCCGTATTCCTATAAACCGGGCGGATTCATTCCCGGAGCAGGACACGGCTCCACCATGGAGGACATGGAGGGAAGCCTGTGGCATACAGCGACCATGCGTATCAGCAGAAACCATGATTTTGAGCGCCGGGTGGGCATATGGCCGGCAGGTTTTGATGCGGACGGCGAACTTTTCTGTAACCAGCGTTACGGCGACTGGCCTCTGGATGTGGAAGCAGCCAGAGAGAATCCGTGGTGTGATCCGAAATGGTATCTCTTAAGCTATGGAAAGAATGTGACCGCCTCCTCCTCAGAAGAGGGCAAAGGACCGGAAAAGGCTGTGGACGAGAATGTGCAGACCTGGTGGCGGGCGGCTTCCGCGGATGCGGGAGAGTGGATCTGTCTGGATCTGGGAGAGGCTTCTGATGTCCGTGCGGTTCAGGTGAACTTTGCAGATGACAGGATTGACATTCCGGTGCCGGGAAAGATCGGCGGATCAGATACACAGCCAAGATATATCGAGGAGAGGGATCTTGCAACGCGCTGGATTCTGGAGGGATCCGCGGACGGCGAACACTATGAAGTGCTTGCGGACAAGTCGGAGGCAGATACAGATCTCACCCATGATTTCCTTGTGTGGGAAGAGGGGAAAAATCTGCGGTATCTGAAACTTACGGTTCTGGAAGTGCCCTACGGACAGCAGGCATGCATCTCCGGGCTCCGGGTGTTCGGCGCCCAGGATAAGGCAAAACCGGAAGTGCCGGAATTTACGGCAGAGCGCACCGGCGATCTGGATATGGAAGTGAAGATCCGGGAAAACGGCGCTCTCGGCTACAACATCCTCTGGGGAGAAACACCGGAGAAACTTTATCACAGTTATATGATATTTGGCACGGAACAGAGAGTCGGCGCCCTTGTAAAGGGCAGAGACTACTGGGTGAGAGTGGATGCTTTCAATGAAGCCGGTATCACCGAGGGAACAGTGAAGAAACTTTAAACATATGCCGGGATATCCGGAGCGCAGAGGAATCATTTTCTCCTGTAATCTGCCGGTGTACAGCCGTAATAGTTACGAAAATGCTTATAGAAAGCCGGAACATCTCCGAATCCGCAGGAGCAGGCGATTTCCCCGATGGGCATGGCGCTGTTTCTCAGCATATGGCAGGCAGTGTCAAGGCGGAAGCGGATCAGATATTTCTGCGGGGACATGTGGTGGACTTTCATGAATATCCGGTACAGATATGTCCTGTCGATTCCGATGTGCCGTGCAATATCGGTGATATGGATATCGTAGGTGTAATTGTGCCGGATGAAATCCACTGCTTTGTCTGCATAGCTTTTGTCAAAGGATCCGGTATGGTCTCTGTCCGGCAGGATCATACCGGAGAAAACCAGATAAAGCTGGCCGATGGCCGTGTATTCGTTATAGCTTCCGTCCTCGAAGAGCAGGATCAGCTTTTTCAGGTTCTCTTCCATGGAACCGTTGCTGTGGTCTGTGTAGACCGGAGCATCCAGGGAGAGACCGCAGCGTTTCAGGATAGTTTCGGCTTCGTAGCCGTCGAATCCGAACCAGCAGTAATCCCACGGCGTCTGTTCATCAGCCGTATAGACCGTCGAGTCCCCCGGACAGATGAGAAATCCCTGTCCGGGGGAGATTTTATATTCCTTTCCGCAGGAGACAAAGGTGCCTGTCCCGCGCAGCACATAGTGAAACAGATAGTGGGGGCGCACGGCAGGTCCGAAACTGTGGCCGGGACGGCAGTTCTCCCACCCGCACTGGTAGAGCGTCAGGGAATTGTTGAGATACAGCGGAGTGGAGATCAGATATTCAACAGTTCCGCCTTTCAGTATTTTCAGATATTTCTGCAGTTTATTTTCTGTGTTTTCCATCATAAGCCCCATCCTTCTTTCCCGGTATCCTGTATCCGATCATATTTCATATTCGATCATATCACAAATCATACAACATATCACCAATAAAATGAAACAAATCAAAATAGTAATTTTCCGGACTTTTACTATAATGAAATACATCAGAAAACAACAGTTCAATAAGAGAAAGGCGGTAGGAAAATTATGCTGAAAATTACGTTTATGGGTGCAGGAAGCACCGTGTTTGCAAGAAATGTACTGGGAGACTGCATGTGTTCTCCTGCACTGCGGGAATGTGAGATCGCGCTGTATGATATTGACGGGACCAGACTGAAAGAGTCGGAGATTATCTTAAGCGCCATCAACCACAATGTGAACCGGGACCGTGCGCAGATCCGGACTTATCTGGGGGTGGAGAACCGGAAAGAAGCGCTCCGGGGCGCAACATTTGTGGTAAATGCCATCCAGGTGGGATTCTATGACCCGTGTACAATTACGGATTTTGAGATACCGAAAAAATACGGTCTGCGCCAGACCATTGCGGACACGCTGGGAATCGGCGGAATCATGAGGGCGCTGCGGACGATTCCGGTCCTGAAGGATTTTGCGGACGACATGGAGGAAGTCTGCCCGGATGCCTGGTTCCTCAACTACACGAACCCCATGGCAATGCTTACCGGATACATGCAGCGCTATACGAACATAAAGACTGTCGGGCTCTGCCACAGCGTCCAGGTCTGCTCGGAGAATCTTCTGAAAGATCTGGGAATGGAAGACAGGCTGGAAGGGCGCAGGGAGCTGATTGCGGGAATCAACCATATGGGATGGCTGTTGGAGATTTATGACCGGGAGGGGAATGATCTGTACCCGGAGATCCGCCGCAGGGCAGCCGGGAAGAATGCATCGGAGAAGCACACGGATATGGTGCGCTACGAATACATCCGCCGTCTGGGATATTACTGTACGGAATCCAGTGAGCACAATGCGGAATACAATCCTCTCTTCATCAAGAGCAGATATCCGGAACTCATCGAGAAATACAACATTCCGCTGGATGAATATCCCCGCCGCTGCATCAATCAGATCAACGGATGGGAGGAAGAGAAGAACAACATTCTCAAAGACGGGAAGATCACCCATGAGCGCTCGAAGGAATATGCGTCCTACATCATGGAGGCCATGGTGACCAATGTGCCGTACAAAATCGGCGGAAATGTAATCAACACAGGACTTATCGACAACCTGCCTTCCGACGCCTGCGTGGAAGTTCCCTGCATGGTGGATGCCATGGGAGTAAACCCATGCCATGTGGGAAGACTTCCGGTGCAGTGCGCGGCCATGAATATGACAAATATCAACGTGCAGCTCATGACCATTCAGGCGGCAGTGACGAAAAAGCGGGAGGATATCTACCGTGCCGCCATGCTGGATCCGCACACCGCGGCAGAACTGTCCATAGACGACATTGTGGCGATGTGCGATGAACTCATTGAGGCTCACGGAGATTACATGAAGGACTACAGATAGAGGAAATGTTTTTATCCCTCAGTTCCGTACACTTCGATCTGAGTCAGAGCCGGGAACGGGGACTCTTCCTCTGATTTGATCAGGTGGGAGAGTTCCAGGTACCGGACCGTCTTCGGCTCAAAGGTAAATTCCTGGGCGGAGCCTGTCTTTACGAAATTCACTTTCATGGTCTCCCCGTCGGAGAAGGTGATTGTTGCATTTGTCCACCAGTTGTCGTGGGGGAAATCCGCCCTCAGATAGAGGATGATCCGGTCGATGGTCACATCCCTGCCGAAATCCAGTTTCAGCGCGGCATTGGGATCCCGGTTGATTCCCCAGGAAGCATAGGGCCACTCGCCGTGGCAGGTGTTTGCCGTGACGCCGTCGATGGCATTCTTTGCCGCAAATACAGCTTCACCCCGGGTTTCCACATTGGCGGATGCGTGGGGGAAACATGTCTCGTTTTCATGGCTGTCGCTGACGTTGAACGCCAGATTCCGGTAAGCGCTGATCTCGAAATCCCGGGCTTTTTTCAGGGTGAGAAGATGACGGCTTCCGGAAAATACTTTCGGGGAGAGATTGATGCGTTTCTCTCCGAAGGGAATTTTATAGACATAATGTCCTGTGAGATACACGAGGGAACGGCCCAGGGCATCGTCCAGCTGGAGCCAGGCGAAGAGAGGGGTATCGGAGACCTCCACAGCGATTATGTCCCCTTCCTGGTACTCCCTGGTTACGGGCAGGCGGACTTCCTCCTCGTCTCTTCCCACACAGATAGTGATTCCGTTTTTGTCGATAACTTTGATACAGAGCATAGTCTGATCCTCCTTTTTTCTGTCAGTTCTTATTTTTTATTAATTCTTCTTATTTCCTGCCTGTCTTTTCATGACTCATGTTCCTGCCTGTCTTTTGACTTCCGGTATCCGGAGGGCGACACTCCCATGATCTTTTTAAAGACCTTGCTGAAATAGTATACATCATTAAAGCCCAGTGTGTCAGAAATTTTTTGCAGGGGCAGATTGGGAAACTGCGTCAGCAGTTCGCATGCCCGCTCGATTTTCAGACGGTTGAAGTAATCAATGGGGGTGATGTTCTTATATTTCTTAAAAATGCGGCACAGGTAGACTTTGGAGACGTTCATCTCATCTGCCAGAAGCTGAAGCGTGATGGTGCGGGAAAGGTTATCCCGGAAATACTGCTCGATCTTCTGTACCAGCTGCCCTCCGCTTAGGGAATGTTCTTCACTGCTCTTTTCCGGGGAGAAAAGCCCGGTCACAAGCTGGGAGAAGTTTACGGCAAGTTCCTCGAAACCGGAGGAGAAGCAGTAAATGTTCTCCACATAGAAGACGGGATCAAGCTGTCGGTCCTTTTTCGGAAAGTTCTGATTCAGCGCTTTCAGAATGTAGATGAGATCTGCCTGGCATGCCACGACGGTTCTGCGTTTTTTCTTCCATTCCCCGCACAGCCGCATCATGTTGGACTGGAGGAGCTCCTGGTCGTTCTGGCGGATCAGGAGAGTCAGCAGTTCGATGAAATCCGTCAGATTTTCCGAGGCGGAGGCGGGCGGCAGGGTGTGGTAACAGCCGCTTTCTCCGAGGACGGCGTTGCGCACGCATCCCCTGCGGGCTGCCTGGATGTTGTATGTCAGCGCATCGGCTCCGCTGAACAGATAGAAGGCTGTCACCGGGAATCCGATCTTCCCGGCCAGTTCCGGGACCAGCTGTTCCAGGAGGACAGCGCCTTCTTCCCGGGTGTGCTCCGCCGAGTTGAGCAGGATAATCTTTTCGTTGCTGAAGATTCCGTCAAAGCAGAAGACAGAATAACCCGGCATTTTTGCGGACAGAAAATCATACATCTTTGTCCCGGATATATGTCCGGTCACGGGATGGAGAAGATTCTCCGAATTGTTCAGCGGCGCGCAGAAGATCATATACACGAGGATAAACTGGTCGTTGGAGGTTATGGACTCAAGACTGAACTTCTCATCCCCGATCAGAAAAGAGTAAATATTTTTATGTACATACTGCTCTTCCAGTTTCTTCCGGCAGTTCTCCAGACATTCATCCAACTCGGCAAGTTCCACGGGCTTGAGCAGATAGTCCTCCACGCCGAGGCGCATGGCCTGTTTTGCATATTCGAATTCCTGGTATCCGCTGATGATGACCGGGAGTGCGGTGACGTTTTCCTCGCGCATTTTCTGAATGAGTGTAAGCCCGTCCATGTCGCGCATGCGGATGTCCGTGATCACCACGGCAGGTTTTGTCTCGATGATTTTTGGAAGCGCTTCGGTCCCGTCTTTGGCGGTTCCTACGATTTCATAATCCTTCTGGAGATCCAGGATCTTCCGGGACAGGGTCCGCAGGGCAAACACTTCGTCCTCTACAAGAAATATTTTCATTTTGCGTCTTTCTCCTTTCTCCGGATGCCGATTTCAACAAATGCTCCCGGCCCGTCCGTGTTGTTCCCGAAAGAGAAACGGAAGCCGCTGCGGTACAGAATCCGGCACCGGATATATATGTTGCTGATTGCAAGACTGCCGATCTTGCGGTTTACGATATCATTCTGGTTGGCGAGATCTTCCTCGCATTTTTCCAACTGCTTCCGGATCCGTTCCAGGCTCTCCTCCGTGAATCCGGATCCGTTATCCGTAATCCGGATAGTCCAGTCCTCCGGCGTCCCCTGAATTGTTACCCGGACCACAAAGTGGGAGACGGAAGAGCGGAACCCGTGTTTCACACAGTTTTCGACCAGGGGCTGCAGGGTGAACTTGGGCAGCGTCTCTCCCAGGAGGCATTCATCTGCTGTCACGTGGATGTCCATCGTGCCGTCATAGCGCTTCTGGATCAGAAAGGCGTAGTTGTTCAGGTGTGCAACCTCGTCTTCCACGGTGTAGATGTCTTTCGTAAAATCCGAAATATACCGCAGCATCCTGGAAAAGCGGATACACAGTTCCGAAGCTTCCAGGTCTCCGTTCATGTAGGCCACACATTCGATCATGGAGATCGTATTGTAGATGGTGTGCGGGTTCATCTGCGACTGCAGCGCCAGATAACTGGCACGCTCTTCGTTGGCGCGGCTCTGGATGCTGACGTTGATCGCATTTTTCAGATGCCGGAACATATTCTGGAAGGACTGGTTGATGCTCTCGATTTCCTCAATGTTGTAGCGGTGAGGCAGCTCCAGGGAAAGATTGTCCAGGGAAACCTCCCTTAGCGCGCTGTTCAGGTCGCCCAGCGGAGCGACGAGCCTGCGGGTCAGCACCCGGAAGAGGATAAGAACGATCACAATCAGCGAAAAAAATACAAAGATTGTCAGGAGGATCGCCTCCACTCCGAATGGGACAAGGGAGAGCACAGGACAGCTCAATACGACGGTCCAGCCCGAGTAATCCGATGTCGCATAGGAAATCTGCGTTCCGTTCTGTATAAAACTTCCCTCGGAAGATCCTTTTTCCGATACAGTCTGATAGATCTCATATTCTCCGGATTTTTCAGCGGGATAGATCAGCCCGCCGTCCGGAGAGAAGAGAAGCACTTCCCCGGAGATGTTTTCCAGGGAACAGATCTGCTCGATATTCCCGTACTCGTTCTGCACTTCAATAATGCCGTAATTCTTCCGCCCGTCTGTAATCGCGCGGGTCACGGAGTAGACGAAAGCTCCCTGGCTGGAGAAACTGTCCGCGTGAACCGGCAGGATAATCTTTTCCCCGTGTGCGGCAAGAATTTCTTCCTTCCACGGATAGGAAGCGACTGCGTTTTCTATAAAAGACGGATTCTCATCCGATTTCGTCAGGGTATAATAGGTGTCGTCGTTAAATGCGATGATCCGGTAGGTGGAGAGATCCGGCGCGTCCAGCGTCAGAAAATAGTTCAGCACCTCATTGTAATACAGGGGAGAACTGGAAGTGTTTCCCGAATCCGCCATAATCTCCATGAAACTGCGGCTGAAGAGCAGACCGTTGATGATGCGGTCCATCCCCTCAAGGGAGGAATCAAGCTGAGACTGGATCTGGGAGACGAGCTGGCCGCGGATCTCCACATTCCGCGAGTACTGCTCCCGGTAGATAAAGCCAAGCGCAATGCCGAAAACCAGGGTGAGGAAGAGGAGAAATGCAGCGGAGTAAGTAAAAAAGAGCTGATTGAAATATTTATGTTTCTTTTTGCTTTCCTTTTTCATTTTCAGCTTCATCTCCTTTTCCCTTGAAGGTAAATGCAGAGTTCGTTCTGTTCTGGTTCCGTCATCCTTCAATTCTAACATCGGGTATAATAAAAAGCAAACAAACCGGAGGGAGGTTTAACAATTTGCAAAAAGAGGTTTACTATTTTACATTCCTCGCCCGATTTTAATGGGATATATTTTTTATATGAAGAAAGAAGGGAAAACAGGATGATGAAAAAAGTGAAAAAGATAATGGCGGCAATCGTTCTGGCGGCGGTCATCTGTTCCCTGGCCGGAGGGTGCGGCAAAGAGCAGGATCCTGAGAAAGAAGAGCCGGTTACGCTGACAATGATGCTGCCGCAGTCCCACTATAAGGACTTCTTCAGAGATGAGCTTGCCAGATTTGAAGAAGAATATCCCCGGTATCATATCGATGTGCTGAGGATCCCGGACAATCAGTGGATTGAGGTGGTGAAGACCAAAGCGGTTACCGGGGAGCTGACGGACATTATCCGGATCGACAAAGGGCTGATGGAAGATATCGGTGCGGAGAAGTTTGTTGAGATGGGGGAAGAGGAAAGCTGGTACGGACGTGTCCGGGAAGAGCAGCTTGAGAACAAGAAGATCGGCGGCAGGCTTTACGGACTGCCGGTGGGATCATCCAGCAGTGTGGGGCTGATCTATAATAAAGAAATCTTTGACGGGCTGGGGATCGCAGTGCCGAAGTCCATGGATGAGTTCTACCGGGTGTGCGGCCTGCTTCAGGAGAACGGCTGCACGCCGCTGTATGTTTCCGACAAAGACGCATGGACCGCTACGATCGGATTTTCCGCGTCGGTCTCCCAGATTATGACGGATGAGGATTATGAGAAGCTGATGAGCGGGGAGATGCGCTGGGACAATGAACGGTACTGTTCCATCCTGGAAGATTTTGCGGCCCTTCGTACGGAAGGATATACCAATTCGGACTATATTGAAGCTACCTACGACAGTGCGGTGCAGGCTGTGGCTTCGGGAAGTGCCGCCATGTACATGTCCGGACAGTTTTTTATCAATGATGTTCAGGAACTCAGCCCGGAGATGGAGCTGGGAATGACAGCGGTTCCATACCGGGGGGATGTTCTCACAGTCAAAAGCGGGGAGGGGATGTTTGCCGTGTCTGCAAAATCACCCCATATCGAAGAGGCGAAAGTGTTTCTCGACTGGTTTTCTTCCGCTGAAAATATGAACGAATTTAACGCAGGGTGGAACCATATGCCTGTGTTCAGGGATCAGGAGATGGCCATGCCCCGGTGGCAGGAGGAACTTTATGAGGAATATACCGAACCGGGGAATACGGCCCTGGAGATCAACGAGCGGTTCAGCGGCATTGACTTAAGCAGGCTTTGGAGTCTTCAGCAGGAGATGTTCACCGGACAGATCAGCGCACGGGAAGTCCTCGCAGAGTGGCAGGAGGAGTTTGAGAGGCAGGTAAGCGCGATACGGCAGTGACGGTACACGGGCGCAGACGCGGCAGGGAGGCGGCAGTACGGCAGACGGAAACCCGGTTTAATATTTTCCATTACGGTCAGATACCAATTCACATTTTCCAAAAGAAATTTTGGCGATAAAATAAAGCCATCAAAAACGAAAGGGAAGAAAAACTTCCCGGGGAAAATCGAAGGAGGTATTTGATTTATGAAGAAGTACAAGAAAGTACTGGCAGCAGCGATGGCCCTGACAATGGGACTTGGAATGGCAGGATGCGGAAGCAGCGGCGGCGACGAGCCGAAGAGCGATGCGCAGGGAGAGACAAACGATGGCGCAGAGAGCGGCGACGATCTCTCCGGAACACTGGTTTACTGGTCCATGTGGAACGATACGGAGCCCCAGGGAATGGTATGGCAGCAGATCATCGACGGATTCATGGAGGAACATCCGAACGTGAAAGTGGAAGTCCAGTGGTGCGGCCGTGACAACAAGAAGGTGCTCAAACCGGCACTGGATGGCGGCGAGACCATCGATATCTTTGAGTATCCGCTTGAGATCGACTTAAACGACTATGTGCTTGACCTGACAGATTATGTGGACAAGGCATATCAGGCCACGGACGGAAAGAAACTTTCCGAGATCGTTCTTCCGAGCCTTCTTGCTACACCGAAGAGCATGACAGGACTTGATATCCAGCCGGCAGTGGGATACAAACCGTGGATGTCACTGTTCATGTACAATAAGGCGATCTTTGATGAAGCGGGAGTTACTGCAGAACCGAAGACATGGGAAGAACTCGATGCGGCATGCGCGAAGATCAAAGAGGCAGGATATGTGCCGATCACATTTGACGATGCTTATGCATCCTGGCTTCCGGGAATGTACCTGGCAAGAGAAAAAGGCCAGGAGTGGGTACAGCAGCTTGTAAACGACAAGACAGGCGAGATGTGGAAAGACGAAGCGGTCGTAAATATGGCGAAAGCATATGAAGACTTTGCAAATAAGGGATACTTTGACGCAAATGTAGGCGGAAACAAATACCCGGCAGGACAGCAGGACATCGGAAGCGGAAAAGTCGCTATGTACTACAACCTGACAGGCCTTACGACAGAAGTCTCCTCTGTGACAGGACCGGACTTCAAATGGGGCGGATTCTCCTTCCCGGATGTTGTTGACGGACAGAACAAATGCGGCGTGGAAGATCCTGCAGGATGCACAATGCTTGCAGTAAATAAGAATACGGCAGATCCGGAACTGGCTATGGAGTTCATCGCCTATGCACTGAGCCCGGAGATGGATGCGAAGATGGTGGAAGAAGCAGGCACAACGCCGGCTACCGTTGACACAGCATGGCCGGCAAGCCTTGAGAGCATGAAGGGCGTGTTCGAGTCCAACGAAGTTGCACTCAACAGCGGCGCTGATATTACATCCAACCCGGATATCGCTCCGACAATCCAGGAGAACTTCATCAAACTTGCAGCCGGACAGATCACGGCAGACGAGTTCGTAAATAATATGGCATCGGCAGCGGCACAATAAAGTGCGGCGGCAGATGGACAGACGTTATCAGGCAATCGGTGGAAGAGGGGATTCATGAACCTCTTCCATCTTTATGTAAAGCAAGTCTTGAGAAAGAAAGGACTGACAGAAAATGAAGAAAAAACAGTGGTTTGCAATCCGTTTCCTCACTCCTGCGGTTCTGGTTATGCTTGTGATCTTCCTCTACCCGGCGGTCAGGACGATCATGATGAGCTTCAACCAGGTGGGATTTATTACAGATGAGATGAGCAGTTGGGATTTTGTGGGGCTGGACAAATATATAAAGGTGATAAACAGCCCCCTTTTCAGACAGGCGATGATCAACTTCATGAAGATCTGGATCATCGGCGGCATAATCATCCTCAGCCTGGCGATGTTCTTCTCGGTGATCATCACATCGGGAATTAAGGGAAAGAACTTCTGGCGCGCCATGCTCTACCTGCCGCATATTATCAGCTCTGTTGCCCTGGTTGCCATGTGGCTGCAGTATGTGTTCAATAACCAGTACGGTATGCTGAGAAAACTTTTTACATTCCTGCACTGGGATTACATGGCGAACTTCCAGTGGACGTCACCGGAGCATCTGTTCCTTGCTATGATGATTGCTTACGGGTACGCGGGCGTCGGCTTCTATATGCTGATCCTTGTCGCCGGAATCGACGGGATCCCCGCAGATTACTATGAAGCGGCAAGGATTGAGGGCGCAGGCGGATGGAAACAGTTCACCAACATTACCCTTCCGCTTCTGAAAGATATCATCAAGAGATGTATCGTGCTCTACTCGGGTGCGGCGGCAGGTTTCTTCGTATATTCCAGTCTGTTCTCGTTCAATACGGAAAATGCGACAGTAACCCCCATGATCTACATGTACGAAGTCGTATTCGGAAGCAATGCCGGTACGGCGAGCACCGAACTTGACGTGGGCGCCGGCGCGACGGCGGGCGTGCTGATCATGGTACTGATCCTGATCGTAAATACCGTTCTCAACCGGCTGATTCCGTCGGAAGAGGCAGAGTAGGAGGAAATGAAGATGAAAGTTCAATATAAAGAAAAACACAGTCTGAAAAAAGAAATCCGTCATCTGCCGAAATATATCCCGCTGGCGATCTGGCTTATATTTACCGTGGCGATGATCGGCTGGATATTTATCGCGTCCTTAAGTACCACGAGTGAGATCTACAACGACGGGCTGCTTCAGAGCGGACTTCACTTTGAGAACTATCTGAACGTGCTTCAGAGACATAAACTCGGTACATACTTCCTCAACAGTATTATCTACTGTGCGGCAGGCTGCGCGGGCGTGATCCTGATCGCTTCCCCTGCGGCGTATGTGCTGGCAAGGATCCAGTTCAAAGGAAAGAATCTGGTAAATAATATTTTCGTTGTGGGTATGTCCATCCCGTCGGTTATGCTTGTCATGCCGCTTTTTAAGATGGCGACATCCCTCGGTCTGGTAGGTTCCAGATGGGTGCTGATCATCCTTTACATCTGTGTGAATGTGCCGTTCGGCGTGTTCTTCCTGTCCGGATTTTTTATCTCCCTTCCGAAGGCACTGGAGGAAGCTGCGGAGATCGACGGATGTACTCCGTCCAAAGCGTTCTGGAAGATCATGTTCCCGCTGGCGCAGCCGGGTATCGTGACACTGACGATCTTTAACTTCATTACCATATGGAATGAATATTTCATGGCCCTGATCTTCGCAAACAAGACAGAGCTGCGTACCGTCTCCACCGGTCTGCAGGCGATCGTGCAGTCCATGAAATACTCCGGCGACTGGGCGGGACTGTTCGCGGGCGTTATCATCGTATTCCTGCCGACATTTGTGCTGTATATCTTCCTGTCGAACAAGATCATCGCGGGAGTTACCGGCGGGGCAGTGAAGGAGTAAGAATCAGGCCGGACGCCCTGCTGTGATGCCTGACATTGCCGCGGCGGCCGCGCTTGCGCTCGGGATCGTAACGCAGCGGTACTGGTTCCATTGCACAGAGTGTGTAATTTTTACTATGGACATCCATCCCAATTTTGATTATTCTATACATAGTAATCTCCTTTTGTATGCGGTAATCCCTGTTACCTTTTTTGTTCAAACCTTAGTATACAGGTAAATCCGCGTTGTTACAAATGTGAGGTCACTTCATATTATCTAAGGCCGCAAAGGACGTGGCCTAAGTGCCGGCGTTCCGATACGGGCCTTCGCGGCAATGCAGGCATCACAGCAGAGCTGTTCGCCTGAGAGGGGAGAAGAGTGGAAGATTTAGAAGGAACAGATGAAAAGAGGAATGTTGGGAATAGAGGGGAGAGTGGAAAATGAGAAAGGTTGGAAAGCAGGAGTTCATGGAGGCATGGATATGGAATGGTTGAGAAGAATGGTGGAAATATTTGGGGTGGATGATCCGGCGGGGATCGCGGGATACTGCCGGGAGAACTGGGCGGAGGATGTGGAACATGTCATAAAGACTGCCGGTGATGCATGTGACAATACGTTTCTCTTTGACTTCCGGTGGGATATGGAGCGGACCTGGGAGCCGGTGCATTTTGAAAAAGAGATTGACTGGAGCCTGATTCCCCGGGGAGACCGGGAATTCCTCTGGCAGTTTAACCGGCACCGTTTTCTGCCCTGCCTTGCGCAGGCTTACCGGTTCACAGGGGAGGAACGCTATGCGGAAAATTATGTGCGGCTGATGTCCGACTGGATTGACCGGGCAGAGCCGGGAGAAAATATTGATCTGGGACCGTGGAGAACGCTGGAGACAGGAATCCGTGCGGAGACCTGGCTTACCTCCCTTCCGCTTATACTGGACAGCCCGGCAGCGGATGAGAATTTTCTGAAAAAAGTGGAGGGGGCTCTGAGAAAACACCAGACAAGGCTGATGGAACATTTTCAGCCCCACAAATATATCAGCAACTGGGGCGTCCTGGAGGGATGCGGACTGCTGCTTCTCTCCGCTGTCCTTCCGGATTCCGGGGAATGTATGGAGGAGGCGCTCAGAAGACTTACCGAGACGGCAAAGATACAGGTGCTTCACGACGGCATGCAGTGGGAACAGTCACCCATGTACCACAATGAGGTATATCACTGCTTCCTGACCGCGTTCTACTACGGGGAGCGTGCCGGCATAAAGATGCCGGAAGAAGTCCGCAGTGCGGTAAAACGGATGGCGTATGTGGACTATATGTGGAAGAAACCGAACCACACACAGTTCGCCCAGGGCGACAGCGATGCTTCTGATTTAAGAGACCAGATTACTGAAGGGGCATATGTGCTCGGAGACGGTGTGCTCAAATCAGGCGGATTCCCGATTCTCGATTATGACAGTGTGTGGAGATTCGGACTGGCGGGAGCAGAAAAATATGCTTCCATTCCCGCGGAGAAACCGGATTTTGTATCCGCAGAGCTTCCTTTCGGAGGAAACTATTATATGAGAAGCGGGTGGGATGATAAGGCGGATCTGCTTCATTTCCACTGCGGCGAGACCGGCGGCGGACACGGCCATGCCGACAAGCTCCATATAGACCTGGTGATCGGCGGGGAGGACGTTCTTGTGGATTCGGGGCGTTTTACCTATGTGGACGGCCCGGAACGATTCCGGTTCAAGGAGGCGTCCGCGCACAACACGGTTCTTGTGGATGGAAAAGGTTTCGCAGAGTGTGAGACTTCGTGGATCTATCAGAATCTCTGCACCTGCATGAAACAGCAGTACTATGAAGGAAAAACGGGAAGTTTCGTGGAGGGCAGCCACCTTGGATACTGGGAGAAGGGAGTGCTTGTGAACCGGAAAATTGTGTGGATCCGTCCGGATATCTATGTGATCGCCGACGATTTCCATGCGCATGGGCAGCATACATACGACAGCTTTTTCCATTTTGACGGGAACGGGACTGTGGAAATAGAAGAACAGCGCGTTCATTTTACCGGAAGGGACGCGGAAGCTTATCTGCAGTTTATCAGTTCCCTGCCGGAAGAATATGTACTGGAAGATACGGAGCAGTCCTGCTATTATAATGAGAGGCATCCCAACAGGACCTGCCGGCTGAAAATGCAGGCGGAAGGCTTCTGCCGCAGGATAACGGTGATTAACGGAGGCAGGAAGGGAGTCGTACATCCCGTGAAGATCGAACAGATCCCGCTTCATTCCGTGGTAAATGAGATCGATTATCCTGCAGAGCAGGCAGAAGGACTTCGGATCACGGACGGGGAAAGAGAATATGTGCTCTTCCTCTGCCATCAGGAGGTTATGACTCCAACGGATATCCTGAAGTGGGAAAACTGTCTGGGACACGGAAAGGCTGTGCTGTTTGACCGCACAAATGAGAAAGAGAAGATGATCAGCGGAGAGATCCTTGCGTGGTAATCACGCAGGAGAGGAGGGCGGAACACATGAAACGTCAGACCCATAAGATCAGTTTTCAAAATGTTGAGACCTTCTGGCATAATGCGCTTCCTGTGGGAAACGGGAAGATCGGGGCAATGGTGTATTACAGTGAGGGGAAACTCCGGATTGCCCTGAACCATTATGACTGTTACTATCATATCCTCTACAGGGAGAAAAAGGAAGGAACATTCGATGATCCGGCGCGCAGGGAAAAGACATTTCCCGAGATAAAGGCGCTTGTGGACGAGGCGAGAAAGCAGCCGGATTTTGACCGCAGCCATTATACCCGCACCCTGAATCCGGCGGCGGATACGGGGAGACCGGTATATGGCGGAAGCAGTTATCCGCAGGGGGGAGAAGCTGTTTTATCTTTTTCGGAAAAAGTGGACATGGAACATTCCTCCCTGGACCTTTCTGTTGAGGAGGCGAAGATCCGTTTTACCGCAGGAACGGGAAAGTACCGTGTGGGGGCGGAGATCTGGGCGGCTCCGGAGACGGATGCTGTCATGGTCAGCCTGACCCAGACGGAAGCCGGACTCTGGGAGAATACGGACCTGTGGCGGCAGGAAGGCCGGGGGCAGGAAGCTTATGTCTATGAAAAGAAGCACGATCCGGAATGTCTTCGGATGTGGTGCAGATTTGCAGAGGATGGACAGGACTCTGGCGGGTATGTTCAGGAGACGGCGGTGTATATCGGGACAGGAGAGGAAGCGGAAGTCGGCTCAAAAATCCGATGGTCCGGTGCGGACGAGACAGATGCCATATCCGATGCAGGAGGAATTCAGCTTCCAAAAGGCAGAGAGAGGCTGACCGTGACGGTGTCCCTTCTTCCGGGAGAAGGCTGCGCCCGGAGAGCGGCGAAAGAGCTGTACAATAACAGCGCGGCGCAGGAGAATGCGCACCGGGAAAAATGGAAGAACTTCTGGAAGAGCAGCGTGAACCTTCCCGACCGGTATCTGGAAACTCTCTGGCACCTCTACGTGTATCTTATGGGATGCAGCATCAGAGAAGGAGGAAAATATCCGGAGCAGGCATGCGGCCTGAGCGGTCTGTGGGATATCCGCCGCCCCTGCATGTGGGGGAGCATGTGGTACTGGGATGTGAATATCCAGACGGCATTTTACGGGACATTTGCTTCCAATCACACAGAACAGGCGAAGGTGTTCTGCAACACATTTCTGTCTTACCGGGAGGATGCCCGCGAATTTGCAGAGAGAATCTACGGAAAGAAGGGGTGGGCTCTGGATTACCCCCATCCGCTTTATAATTGTATACAGCCCTGGTGCGCCCTGTTTCTGTGGAAATATTATGAATATACGGGGGATGAGGCATTCCTCAGGGAAAAAGCTTATCCGGCTTTTCTGGAGATTCTTGATTTTTACCGGGAGATTTCGGAGAAAGACGGGGACGGAATCCGCCATATCCGCTATGATATCTGTCCCGAACAGGGACCGGTGGCAGAGGATACAGTCATTACCACGGCTGCGCTAAAGCAGCTTGCGGCAGACGCCCTGCGCGCGGCGGAGATTCTTGACCGGCCGGAGCGCGAAAAAGAGCAGATTGGGGAACTTCTCAGCGGGATGCCGGAGTATGCGCGGACGGCAGATCAAAAGCGGTGGAAGGACTCGGCTTCTGTGCAGGATCATGTTTTCCTGCGCCATCCTTCGGTGCTGATGCCGGTGTTTCCCGCCGGAGAAGTCCATGCCGGGAGCCCGGAGCAGCTTCGGGAAACCGCGGAAAATGCCATCCGGTATGCGGCGGAAAATACCGAGGTCGGGACATTTGGATCGGAATGGATTGCAGCTGCAGCCGCCCGCATGGGAGCCGGGGAGAGCGCGGTGCGGATTCTCTGTGAAAAAGGGCTGGATCTGATGACCCATACCAACGGTCTGGGCTATGAAGAGTCGGAGCGTTTTATCAATTACTGCCATCTGACCAAACCTGCGAACTATCTTCCGGTGATGTGCGAATTTTCCGGAGGGGTGACGGAAGTAATCAATCTTCTTCTGCTGCAGGAAATTGATGGAGTGATACATGTTTTCCCCGCGATTCCCGATGGAAAGGACCGCTATGCAGCACAGAAAACCCAGTATGCTGCGGACGGGCGGTATCTGTCAGAAAAGTACGGCCCCTGGCAGGAGTGCAGTTTTGAAGGACTGCTTGCCCCCGGCGGCTTTGAAGTGTCAGCCGGAATGAGAGAGGGACGGACGGCGTGGATCCGGGTGCATTGCACAGCGGACGCCACTCTGCGAATATGGCTGCCGGAGGAAATTGGCGGACGTGTATTCTCAGGGGAAATGCATGCCGGGGAGACGGTGTGCTTTGGAGAAGCAGAACCCAGCGGCGCAAATACACAGAAAGATGAGGAAAATTATGCCGGAGACGAGAATCCGGAGGTCCTGGTTCATCATGCAGCGCATACCCACAGGAGAATTTTCCTCGGGGAAAATGAGGACACGGAATTTTATAAGGCAGTGGACGCCTTTGTCTGTCCATACGGTTATGCGGAACAGCTTCACTATCCCATGACGCCTTATGTTTTTGACTTTACAAATGACAGAGCAAAGCAGTATGATGATGTCTATGAAAAGCAGATCGTGGAAGCAGGAAGAGCAATCCTTTCTGCCGGCGGCCCGAGACCGGTCGGGGCGGAGAGTTACAGCGCTGGCCGGGGATACGGATTTGCGGCGGGAATGCCGCGGATCGTCGGCAGGGATCTGCCGGACTCGATGAGAAAAGACTTTGCAGAGGGGACGGAAGAAACTGCTTTTGCCGTGGAGCTTCCGGCAGGACGGTACGACCTGCTGGTTATTTCGGGAGATGAAGAGGAAAGCTCCCTGACCCATCTTGCGGTCCCGGAGTGCGGGATATCCCTTCGGGGAAGCAGAAGAAGGCCGGGAAGATATCAGTGCAGGACAGTTCCGGTTGTACATGAACGGGACGGAGCTCTTGAGATTGTATTCCATACAGATCCGGGGGAGAAATGGAAGGTAAATGCCATCTTTATTAATAAAATTTACAGTCGGCTGTAAAAAAACAAGTATGATTCAAGGAGACAGGATATGAACAGAGAATTGTTTCAGAACGCATTCGAAAAAGGAATGCGGATCACAGAAAATCATCTGAAAGATTTTGAGGGAGGTTTCCCGGCTCCGGCAAGTGAGCACAACCGCTATCCGAAGATTGAGAACAACGACTGGACGGCGGGATTCTATACGGGAATCCTCTGGATGTGTTATGAATATTCCGGGAAAGAGGTGTTCCGTCAGTGGGCGGAGAAGCAGCTTGAAAGCTTCCGCTACCGGATCGATCACAGAGTTGTGGTGGATCATCACGATATGGGATTTATCTACAGCCTCTCCTGTGTGGCGGCTTACAAGATTACCGGAAATGAGTTCGCAAAAGAGACGGCTCTTCTGGCAGCAGATAATCTGAAATCCCGCTTCCGCGAGAAGGGGCAGTTTATTCAGGCGTGGGGAGAACTGGATACTTCAGACAATTACCGCCTGATCATCGACTGTCTGCTGAACCTGCCGATCCTCTACTGGGCTACAGAGGTGACGGGAGATCCTTCCTACCGGAAATGCGCGGAAAAGCATCTGGAGACAACGAGAAAAGTGATCTACAGACCGGACTATTCAACTTATCACACTTATTATTTCGACCTTGAGACCGGAAAGCCGGCTTACGGCGCTACCAAACAGGGGTATTCCAATGAGTCCACCTGGTCCCGGGGGCAGGCCTGGGGCGTATACGGGCTGATGCTCAATTATATGTACAACAAGATTGACTCCATCCCGGACGAGTGGCATAAGGTAACCGATTATTTCCTTGCCCATCTGCCGGAGGACAAAGCGGCATACTGGGATTTTCACTTTATGGACGGCCCGGAGCCCAGAGACAGCTCCGCCTCTGCGATCGCGGTGTGCGGAATCCTGGAAGCTTATAAACAGGGCGTCTGCGACGAGAGCTATCTGGAAAAGGCGTATGAGATCCTGGAGAGCCTCGCGAAAAACTATGCGGCGCCGGAGAATGAAGAAGTCAATGGAATCCTGCTTCATTCCACATACGGAAGGCTCCTCGGAGACGGGATCGACGAGTGCTGTCTGTGGGGGGATTACTTCTACATGGAGGCGCTGATGAGAGTGCTGCGGGAGGACTGGAAGCCGTACTGGTAGGGAGAAAGAGGGAAAGAGTGCAGAAAGTGTGTGGGGCAAAAAGATTTGACACATCCTGGGAGCCTGGCTATAATATACCTAACAAGACAGCCGGGAGATAGCTCAAACCTATTCGCCTGGCGAAATATGTATGAAAAAATAGTGCCTTAGTTTACCAGACAGAGGGCACTATTTTTATGCTCACTTTTTCCATTTTGATCTTCGGAAAGACATAAAATTCCTATCAAAAGGACATGATTTTTATACATGAGAGAAGCAGAATCCTGTATAGTTCAAGATAGAAATTCGAAATGAAAAGGAGAGGAAAAAATGAAAAAGAGAGTATTGAGTATACTGCTTTGCGTGGCAATGACATCAGCACTGCTGGCCGGCTGCGGTGGAACCGGGGATGGCGGCGGAGAAAAAGGCGGCGATTCCGGCAAAGAAGTCGAAACGGTTAATATGACTTATTTTTCCTTTAATAATTTTGACGACACGCAAATGGTTGAGGACGCAGTCAATGAAATAACAGAGGAAAAAATTGGTGTAAGAGTAAAACTGAACGCGATGGAGGGCGGACAGTATATGGCCCAGCAGACCATGCTGCTTTCCGGAAGCGAAGATATTGATCTGATCGTTACGCCGCTTGTCACAGATGCGATGAACTCCGGTGCGTTTGCTGATATGTCGGATCTGATTGAAGAATATGGACAGGGAATAAAAGAGGTGCTTGGAGATGACATTGAGGCAGGAAGATATCACGGCTGTCTGTATGGACTTCCTAATATGCATGAATATGCCAATACCCCGATGATTGTGTATAATGCGGATGTGGCGGCAGAGCTGGGCATTGACATGTCATCTGTGAAAACGTTGGAGGATATGGACAGTATTTTAGCAAAGGTAAAAGAGGCATATCCAAACATGTCCACACCGCTGTATACCAGCAACAGCAGCGGATGTCTGTCTGCTACATATTATCAGTGGGATACATTAGGTGATAATCTGGGTGTGCTGATGTTTGATAACCCAGATGAGATTGTGAATCTGTATGAGACAGATGAATATAAAGATCTGGTTACTACGTTGCATGATTTCAGCAACAAGGGATACCTGAATGTAGACGCAGCGGTTCAGTCAGACAATTACTGGACACTTGTAGAGCAGAACATGAGTTTTGCCTGCCTGATCAATCAGCATGAACTGATTGCCCAGGAGTATACTCCGACTACAGGGGTAAACCTTGATTACGTTCCGCTTGGAGATACTTATAAAACGACTTCTAAAGTTACAACGTTCCTGTGGAGAATTATGTCAACTTCACAAAAACAGGAAGCAGCGATGAAACTTCTGAACCTTTTATATACAGATGCAGAAGTAGAAGATCTGATATGTAATGGTATTAAGGATGTTCATTATACGGTTGGAGAGGATGGAAAGTATACGCTTCCGGAAGGCGTTGACTATGCAAACAGCACTTATTATCCCAATATTGACTGGGTTATGCCGAACGGGTGGCTTGCCGGTGAATGGGAAGACAGTATTGACAATTACGGGGAAAAGATGACGGAATATAATGACAGTGCAATGGTGTCCTCTGCATATGGATTTATCTTTGATTCAACCGATGTTGCCAATGAAGTTACAGCATGTTCGAATGTAGTCCAGCAGTACTGTATCTCTGTAGAAGAAAATGGTGAAGTCGATGTCGATACTGCTCTCGAGGAGCTTAACCAGGCTCTGAAAGAGGCGGGAATTGATACGATTATTGCGGAAAAACAGGAACAGTATGACGCGTTTCTCGAAGGCAAATAGCGTGAATATTAAGACAGGGGAGCTTTCAGCAGCAAGGCGGAAAGCTCCCCGACAGAGGTTGATATGAAGAGTGTAAAAAGAAAAACTTTAGCAAAGCAGTTAAAGAGATTCTGGCCGTTTTATCTCATGATGCTTCCCGGGTTGGTCTATCTCTTTATCAATAACTATATCCCTATGACCGGACTGATCCTTGCATTTGAAAAATATCAGGTGGCAGACGGAATATACGGAAGTCCTAAAATCGGATTTTCTAATTTTCAATTTTTGTTTCAAACAAAAGATGCATGGATTATTACCCGGAATACGCTGCTGTATAATCTTGTGTTTATCATTCTTGGCAATTTT
>CBJMC01400__coassemble_842_pt1 | contig 27901 bp, 23 predicted proteins | sample CBJMC01400__metabat2_high_PE_029 | metagenome-assembled genome bin CBJMC01400 | reverse complement strand
CGGCAAAACGTCTTGTGCCGGATTACATTTCCGAGAAGAAGATGAAAGAGCTCAAGGAGGGCAACTGTTTCCCTGTAATGGGATGCAGAAGCGCCTTAAGCCCGTGGAAGGACGAGAACGGAAATTACAAGTTCTACGGAAGATTCAACCAGGGTGTTGTGACCATCAATCTGGTGGATGTGGCTCTCTCCTCAGGCGGGGACAGGGAGAAATTTTGGAAGATCTTCGATGAGAGGCTGAATCTGTGCTACCGCGCCCTGATGTGCAGGCACAACCGCCTGAAGGGAACACTTTCCGACGCGGCCCCGATCCTCTGGCAGTACGGTGCCCTGGCGCGCCTGAAAAAGGGAGAGACCATTGACAAACTGCTCTATGGCGGCTACTCTACGATCTCCCTGGGATATGCGGGACTGTATGAATGTGTGAAATACATGACCGGTAAATCCCATACCGATCCGGAGGCAACACCTTTTGCCCTGGAAGTAATGCAGCATATGAACGACGCCTGCGACAAATGGAAGGAAGAGACGAACATCGGATTCAGCATCTACGGTTCTCCGATTGAGAGTACCACATACAAATTTGCGAAATGTCTGCAGAGACGTTTCGGTATCGTGCCGGGCGTGACGGACAAGAGCTATATTACAAACAGCTACCATGTGTTTGTGGGAGAGGAGATCGATGCGTTCTCCAAGCTGAAATTCGAATCCCAGTTCCAGGCGCTTTCCACAGGCGGAGCAATCAGCTACGTGGAAGTACCGGATATGAAGGACAATATTCCGGCGGTGCTTCAGGTGATCCGCTTTATCTATGACAATATCATGTATGCGGAGCTGAATACAAAGAGCGACTACTGCCAGAAATGCGGATATGACGGGGAGATCCAGATCGTCACAGGAGAGGACGGAAAGCTTGTGTGGGAGTGCCCGCACTGCGGCAACCGTGACGAGAATACCCTGAATGTGGCAAGACGGACATGCGGCTATATCGGCACCCAGTTCTGGAACCAGGGAAGGACCCAGGAGATCAAGGAGAGAGTGCTGCATCTGTAGGAGGACAGGTATGTTTTACGGTGAGATCAAAAAGTGTGATATTGCGAATGGAGAGGGCGTGAGAGTCTCGCTTTTTGTATCCGGATGTACGCATCACTGTCCGGGATGTTTCAATGAGGCCACCTGGGACTTCTGTTATGGAAAAGAATTTACCGAAGAGACGGAAGAGGAGATCTTAAAGGCTCTGGAACCGGGATATATCAACGGGCTTTCCCTGCTGGGCGGGGAGCCCTTCGAGCCCCGGAACCAGGAGGCGCTTGTGCCTTTTCTGAGAAGAGTCAGAGAGAGGTATCCGGAGAAAAATATCTGGTGCTACAGCGGATATCTCTATGACAGGGAGCTTTTGAGCGAGAGCCGGGCAAGATGTGAATATACGGACGAAATGCTGTCCATGCTGGATGTGCTTGTGGATGGAAGGTTCGTGGAGAGCCTGAAGGATATCACCCTGGTTTTCCGGGGATCGTCAAACCAGCGGATCATCGATGTGAAGAAGAGCCTGGACCGGGGAGAAATTGTCCTGTGGGAGCCGACGGTGAAGCGGGGAATGTGACAAAACGGAAAATGTAAAATTGAGCGAGTTTTCCCTTGACTTATTTTAATGCAGTTCATATAATAAATGAGTATATTGCAAAGACAAGGAAGAGGAGTAGTAGGAGTTTGGCTGTCGTTTCTCCGGAACTGACAGTTATGCCGCTTGCAGAGAACTGCCGGGAGGTGCGAGGCAGCAGGGCAGGCTCTGAACTGACCTTGGAGTCCTTCTGCTGAATCCGGTCGTGATCTGGTCAGGCAGGAGCGGGAGTTCCCGTTATAGAATGAATGAGTGCATCTGCCCGGTTCGGAACAGAAGAAGATCAATGTTTACACAGGATTTTTCCGCAACGCAGGAGCAGATGAATAAGAGTGGTACCGCGGAAATGAAGCCTTTTCGTCTCTTGGATATTGGAGAAGAAAAGGCTTGTTTTATGTTTTGATGTGCAGAAAAACGGACTGCAGACTGGAAGAAGCGGTCAAAGAAAGAGAGGAATCGTACATGGGTACAAAGATTGTGTATAACCACAGAGCCATTGAGAAAAAGTGGCGCGAGAGATGGGAAGAGAAACCGGTCAATCCGAAGGTGGATGACAATGGAAAGAAGAAACCGAAATATTACTGCCTGGATATGTTTCCGTATCCGTCGGGAAACGGACTTCATGTAGGACACTGGAGAGGATATGTGATCTCTGATGTGTGGAGCCGCTACAAGCTGCAGCAGGGATACTATATCATCCATCCGATGGGATGGGATGCCTTCGGGCTTCCGGCGGAGAACTATGCCATTAAGATGGGCGTTCACCCGGCAAAGTCAACAGCCGAAAATGTGGCTAATATCAAAAGGCAGATCAACGATATCGCAGCGCTTTACGACTGGGATATGGAAGTGAACACGACAGACCCGAGTTTCTACAAATGGACTCAGTGGATCTTTGTGAAGATGTTCAAGGCAGGGCTTGCTTATGAGAAGGAGTTCCCCATTAACTGGTGCCCCTCCTGTAAGACGGGTCTTGCAAACGAGGAGGTCGTAAACGGCAAATGCGAGCGCTGCGGTTCTGAGGTGACGAAGAAGAACCTGCGTCAGTGGATGCTCCGCATTACCAAATATGCGGACCGCCTGTTAAACGACCTGGACAAGCTGGACTGGCCGGAGAAGGTAAAGAAAATGCAGACAGACTGGATCGGCAAGTCCTACGGAGCAGAGGTTGATTTCCCGGTGGAAGGAAGAGACGAGAAGATCACTGTCTATACGACCAGACCGGATACTCTGTACGGTGCGACGTTTATGGTGCTTGCGCCGGAGCATGAACTGGCGGCATCCCTGGCTACGCCGGAGACGAAAGAGGCGGTGGAGAAATATATCTACGAGTCCTCCATGAAATCAAACGTAGACCGTATGCAGGATAAGGAAAAGACCGGTGTGTTTACGGGAAGTTATGCCATCAATCCGTTAAACGGGGCGAAGACGCCGATCTGGCTGTCCGACTATGTACTGGCAGATTACGGAACCGGAGCGATCATGTGCGTTCCGGCACATGACGACCGTGACTTTGAGTTTGCAAAGAAGTTCAATATCCCGATTATTCAGGTTATTGCAAAAGACGGAAAAGAGATCGAGAATATGACGGAAGCCTATACGGAGGCAGCAGGAACAATGATCAACTCCGGAGAGTGGAACGGCATGGAGTCTGCAGTACTCAAGAAGGAAGCTCCGCATATCATCGAGGAAAAGGGAATCGGACGTGCGACAGTGAATTACAAACTGCGTGACTGGGTGTTCTCCCGTCAGCGTTACTGGGGCGAGCCGATCCCGATCGTACACTGCCCGGACTGCGGCTGTGTGCCGGTGCCTGAAGAGGAACTGCCGCTGCGCCTGCCGGATGTAGAGTCCTACGAGCCTACCGGAACCGGCGAGTCGCCTCTTGCCGCTATTGACGAGTGGGTGAACTGCAAGTGCCCGGTGTGCGGAAAACCGGCAAAGAGAGAGACAAACACAATGCCTCAGTGGGCAGGGTCTTCCTGGTATTTCCTGCGCTATGTGGACAATCACAATGATAAGGAACTGGTTTCCCGCGAGAAAGCAGATGAGCTTCTTCCGGTAGATATGTACATCGGTGGTGTGGAGCACGCGGTTCTTCATCTTCTGTACTCCAGATTCTACACGAAGTTCCTGTGTGATATCGGCGTGATCGACTTTGACGAGCCTTTCCAGAAGCTGTTCAACCAGGGAATGATCACCGGAAAGAACGGGATCAAGATGAGCAAGTCCAAGGGAAATGTCGTCTCACCGGACGATCTGGTTCGCGACTACGGATGCGATTCCCTGAGAATGTATGAGCTCTTTGTGGGACCGCCGGAGTTGGACGCAGAGTGGGATGACAGAGGAATTGACGGCGTCAACCGTTTCCTGAAACGTCTCTGGAATCTGCTTATGGACAGCAAGGATCAGGATATCCAGGCAACGAAAGAGATGATCCGTCTCCGCCACAAGATGGTGTACGACATTACCACACGTCTGGAGAGCTTCAGCCTGAATACAGTTATCTCCGGTTTCATGGAGTATAACAACAAGTTTATCGATCTGGCGAAGAAGACCGGAGGAATCGATAAGGAGACTCTGGAGACCATCGCAGTGCTGATCTCACCGTTTGCGCCTCATTTCGCAGAGGAAATGTGGGAGCAGCTCGGACATACGGAGACTGTCTTCGAGGCGGGATGGCCGTCCTATGACGAGAATGAGATGAAGGATGACGAGATCGAGATCCCGGTACAGATCAACGGCAAGACAAGAGCTGTGATCAGCATCTCTGCAGAAATTTCCAAAGAGGATGCGATTGCGGCAGGAAAGGAAGCCCTCGGGGATAAACTTTCCGGAAATGTGATCAAGGAGATCTATGTGCCGAAGAAGATTATTAATATTGTGATGAAATAATAGAAAAATGCTCTGAGCGGCTTTTCTCCATCGCTTTGTGCCGGTGGTCAGTTGGCCGCTCGGAGCATTTTGATTGTGCCGGTTTTTTGATCGTATCCCCAAATTTTGTGAAATGTGATATACTTGGAGAAAAATATTATTGGAAGAAAAGAAATCTGAAGACAGAATAAGGAGGTTTTGAGTATGTTGGAAGAACAGTTAAAGGCGCTGCTTGCAGAGTTTGGGCTGCCAGATGAGCACGCAGTCACATTCGGTCATCCGAAGATGAAGATGAAATGGGTGTTGCCACTGCCGGGGGTGAGCGTTTACTCATTTGAGCAGTTCCAGCCGTTTTTTATCTATTTCGACAGTGAGGGAATATCCTTCTTCCCGCTGAATGAGAAAAACTATGCCATGGGCAGATCTTTTATCGCCTGGGGAGATATCAAAGAGTTCCGGTTTAAAAAGGGGCTTGTGATGGAGGACGAAATCCGGGTGCAGGGGGATGGTTTCAGGATTGAGATGAAGATCCCGAAGGCAAAGGCCATGAATCCATGGGTAAAGGAAAATAATGCATATCTGAGTGAAAAAAATTATTTTTACAGACAGGAATAGAAAAAGGGTTATTAAGCAAAATCAAACCGTATGCTTTTACGGAATTTGCCAGAAGGTATGGAGAGGAATATCTTCTGGACTGCCTTGAGAGGAATGAAAAGGAGGGGATTGTTTATCACCGGGAAGGTATAAACGGAGACTATGATGATTTTGATGATCTGGAAGATCTGATTGAATTCATAAAGACAGGACCTGCAAAGAGGTCCTGATGCGGTAAAAGCAATGGAAATTCTGACCTGGGGAGAAGTGGATATGTTTGAAAATATAAAGGGCAGCGGTGACTGGAAAACAGTATTCCGTATTGTATCGGTCAGATAGACGCTTATTTTAATGATCAGATTCCGGAGGATTTCTGGATCACACTTGCGGTTTATGTGGCGCATGCGTCTCTGTATTCTATCAAGTGGGCGGAATGGTTCGGTCGGAAAGAGATCGATGGCATGACGGAACGGTGCCGGAGGGCATTTGAGGACTACGATTATTTCCGGACATATTTGCCAAAGTGGTATACAGATAAGTATAGATAAAGTGTTTTGGAAAAAAGAGTGCGGTATGCTCCATATCCCGCTCAGGAGATTCCGGAGCGGGATATGGATGTATAATGGGCAGCGGGAGAGCTCTCAAGGATCTCTTCGATATAGCGGTTCAGGGACATCTGATGGGCTGTGGCGTAAATAACCAGACGCTTATGGAGCTCAGGAGAAATTCGAACATTAAAACTGCCTTTGTAAGCAACTTCGGGCTTTTTCCCTTCTGTCTGACACATTTCCAGATAATCGTCAACAGCGTTGTGAAAATCGCTCAGAAGATCATGGGCATTTTCTCCTTCATATGAAATTAAACTGCGGATTCCCATAACTTTTCCGTAAAAAATGCCATCCTCTTCCGAAAATTCGACACTTCCAACATAACCTTTATACTCGATTGTATTGTTCATATAAGTCCCTCCTGTTCGAGAAATTCTTTCAACTGGTACACGTCCGTGCGCCGGTGTTTCAGCACCGGAATCTGCTCCCTTACCCGGTCTGTCTCTTCCAGGTCGATTTCGGTAATCTGCATAGCTTCCTTTTCGTCCATCCGGCTGATCACATTTCCCCATGGATCTGCGATCAGGCTGTGTCCCCACGAGACATAATCTGCCTCCGGGTTTCGGGCAGGCGCAGTCCCGGCGATAAATACCTGATTGCCCACAGCCTGGGAACGGAAGAGAAGTTCCCAGTGCATGGGGCCTGTGGTCATATTAAACGCGGCGGGAACCAGAATGAACCGGGCGTCTTTTAAAGCCATCAGGCGGAACAGTTCAAAAAAGCGGATGTCATAACATATGGCGAGTCCGAAAGTGCCGAATTCCGTATCAAATGTAGTAATAGAATTGCCGGCGGAGAGAATGTCCGACTCGCGGAAATGCTGTCCGCCCTCCACGTCGATATCAAAAAGATGCATCTTCCGGTGCTTTGCCGTCTGATTTCCATTCCGGTCAAAGATGTAGGCGGTGTTGAAAATATTTCCCTTTTCGTCGATCTCCGGCATGGTCCCCGGAGAAAACCAGATCTGATATTTTTTCGCAATAGCGGAACAGGCGCTCCAGAGAGAACCTCCCTGGGGCTGGGCATACTGCGGGAAGGCTGCGGTGCTGTACGGGCAGGAGAACATTTCCGGCAGAGCCAGAAGATCCGCCCCTGCAGCCCGGCAGCGGGAGGCTGCGCTTTCCAGATAATCAAGGCAGGCTTTTCTGTCTGTGATCACAGGCATCTGCGCCTGCGCAATCTTAAATTTCTTCAATGTCATTTCCTCCTTTTACCGGTGCGGTGGAATTTCGGACCATAAGTTTGGCATGAAGCAGAACGGTGCCGATAGATACTCCGTTTCTCAAACTGTCCAGTGCATAGTAGCCGCATTTCCCAATTTCCGTCCGGTCCTGCCGGATCGTGGTAAGCGGGGGCGAAGTGTACGGACAGACCGGAAGATCGTCAAAGCCGATTATGCTGACATCCTCCGGCACGCGGTATCCGAGCTGCTGACACTGAAACATGGTGGCCTGTGCGATGGTGTCCTGGCAGCAGATGATGGCAGTCATCCCGAGGTCGATCAGACGGGGGAGATGTTTTTCCATGCACTCGGTAAGGTAATAGGAGTGTGCTGCCTGCGCCGGAGAAGCTTCCAGACCGTGGCGGTGCATTGCCTGGAAGAATGCCCGGTGCCTTACCTGCATGATGTGAGAGCCGAGAGCACTGCTTAAGTAACCGATCTTTTTGTGTCCCAGTTTTTTTAAGTGGGCAACTGCCAGATCCATTCCTTCGTCGTTGTCAATACCCACATAAGCGGTGGCGGGATTGCCGATGATATGGTTGTCGTAAAGGACCGCCGGAGTATGGCTTGTCTTAAAATCCTGCATCCACGGGTCGTTCAGGGCGAAGCCGATGGCAAAAGAAGCCAGATAGCCGTTCTGGAGCATGAAAACATCGTATCCCGTGCTGCGCTGTGTCTGTACGTTTACCGGGACGATATCCACTTCGAACCCGGCGGGATCTGCCATCTGCCGGAATCCCATGACGATATCATGGCCGAAGTGATGGGGCTCCTCATATTGGATGTTGTCGCTCTGCGCCAGGATACAGATTTTCTGTGATGCTTTTTTGTAACGGCGCAGTCTTGTATAACCGAGTTCCACAGCGGTCTCGAGAATTTGTTTTTGTAATGTTTCGCTGATGTCGGGAGCATCGTTGAGCGCCTTCGACACCGTACCTTTTGAGATCCCGAGTTTGTCAGCTATATCTTGAATGGTGGTCATTCGGACACCTTCTTTCCTGTATGAAAATCACTTGAAAACATTATAATGAAAATAGAACGAGAAATCAATGAAAAAACTATGTGGTTTAGAAAAGTTTCGTAAAGCACGAAAATAAATATGCACAAAAACGTGGGCAATAAAATATGCAGATTATACAAAGTGTATGCAAAAACGGCGAAACAGGATTGACGTTTCCGAAAAACAGGTATATAGTAAAACATAACGAAACAAAACGAAACTTTTAGAAGATGGAGGAAGTGCATTATGAAGAAAAGAGCAGTGTCGCTGTTTCTTGCAGGGCTGATGACATTCGGTCTTGCTGCGGGCGGACTGACCGGCTGCGGCAGCGGTTCCGAAGGCGGGGCGGTTGAAAAGGTTCGTCTTATGGTGTGGTCGCCTACAGCAGATCAGTCAAAGGACAACGGAGAATGGCTGCAGACCTGCTGCGAAGCGTTTGCAGATGAACATCCCGAGTGGGATATTACGTTCGTATACGGGATCATGGATGAGGCGAGCGCTTCAAGCCAGGTGGGACAGGATCCGGATGCCAGCGCGGATGTGTTTCTGTACTCCAACGACGGTATTGCATGGCTGACGGATTCCAAGGCAGCAGCAAAGTTCGGCGGAAAGTACAGAGAGGAGATCGAGGCTACGAACTCTCCGGAGATTCTGCAGTCGCTTATGCTCGGGGATGACCTGTACGGCGTTCCCTATACGACAAATACCTGGTACATGTTCTATGACAAATCTGTATTTTCGGAGGAGGATGTAAAGAATCTGGACACCATGCTGGAAAAAGGAGTGGTATCTTTCCCGTTTACGAACTCCTGGTATCTGCCGGCGTTCTATGTAGGCAACGGCTGTACGCTCTTCGGGGACGGTACAGACGAGGAGGCAGGCGTTGACTTTACCGGGCAGAAGGCAGTCGATGTGACCAACTACCTGATCGATCTGGAGAGCAACCCGAACTTCCGGATCGATGCGGACGGTTCCGGTATCGCGGGGCTCCGTGACGGAAGCATCAACGCCATGTTCACCGGTTCCTGGGACGCCAATGCAATCAAGGAGATTCTGGGGGACAACATGGGCGTAACGTCCCTTCCGACCTTTACGCTCAACGGCGAGGAAGTTCAGATGAAAGCCTATGCGGGCTCCAAGGCGGTGGGTGTCAATTCCCACAGCAAATATATGGAGCAGGCGGTTGCGCTTGCGGTTTATCTGGGATCTGCCGAAGTGCAGCGCCTCCACTATGAACTGTTAAATGTAATTCCCTGCAATACGGAACTTCTGGAGGATCCGGAGATCGCTTCCGACCAGCTTGTCATTGCACAGAATGATACCTTCAACTATACGTCAATCCTGCAGCCTTTTGTCTCCCAGATGAATAACTGCTGGACTCCGGTCGAGAACCTGGGCAAGGGAATCCGCAACGGAAGTGTGACTCATGACAATGCGGAAGAGCAGACAGAAGCAATGAATGACGCGATGAACAGCGATGGTATATCATAAGGAGGCAAATGAGGATGGGTATTTTAAAAAAGAGAGTAAATGAATTTCCTACGCCGTATACCTGCATGAATGCGATCAGGAAAGGCGGGATTGAGACGAAGTTATCCATGGTTCTCATGGGATTTGGAAATGTTGTCCACGGGCAGCTGATCAAGGGGCTGCTTTATCTGGCTCTGGAAGTCGCGTACATTGTATTTATGGTGATGTCCGGTGTACACTGTCTGGCAATGCTTCCATCTCTGGGCTCTGTGGAACAGCAGGAGTACTGGGACGAGGCAAAACAGGTCTATATGTACACGAAAGGCGACCAGTCGGTGCTGATCCTTCTCTACGGTGTCGCCACGGTACTGATCACAGTCCTGATGGTGCTTATGTGGAGAGGGACACTCAGAAGCGCCTACAAGGCTGAGTGCCTTGCAAAAGCAGGAAAACATGTAAACAATTTTGTGGAAGACCTGAAAACGCTTCTTCACGAAAACCTGCAGAAGCTCCTGATGACGCCGCCGATGGTGTTCATTTCCCTGTTTACGATCCTGCCGCTGATCTTCATGATCTGTATGGCGTTTACAAACTACAGCAAGATCGGCGACCACCTGATGCTCTTTGACTGGGTGGGGCTGGAAAACTTCGCGGCGCTGTTTGACTCAAGCAGTATTCTCGGAAGTACCTTCTGGTCCGTGCTCGGATGGACGCTGATCTGGGCGTTCTTCGCAACCTTCTCCAACTACATTTTCGGTATGATCGTCTCCCTTCTGATCAATCGGAAGGGGACGCGGGCAAAGGGATTCTGGAGATTCTGTTTCGTGCTCTCCTGCGCAATGCCGATGTTCGTATCCCTGCTGATCATGAGGACCATGCTTCAGCCGGAGGGCGCGGTGAACGTGCTTTTGAGAAATCTGGGACTGATCGCGTCAGACGCAAGTCTTCCGTTTTTTACAGATCCGATGTGGGCGAGAGTGACGGTTATCGTAATCAACATCTGGGTCGGCGTACCCTACACGCTGCTTCAGCTCACCGGAGTGCTTCAGAATATTCCGGAAGATCTCTACGAGGCGGCAAAGGTGGACGGCGCCAATGCAGTGCAGATCTTCTTCAAGATTACACTCCCGTACATGCTGTACGTGACGACACCGTATCTGATTACGACCTTTACGGGAAATGTCAACAACTTCAACGTCATCTATCTGCTTTCGGGAGGAGATCCGGTTACGGATCTTGGCGCTACGGCGGGTAAGACGGATCTGCTTGTAACCTGGCTGTATAAGCTGACGATCGATAAGCAGTACTACAATATCGGTGCGGTTATCGGTATCCTGACATTTATCATTCTTGCCATCGGCGCGCTGATTACATACCATAACAGCAGATCATACAAAGAAGAAGGAGGGTTCTAAACATGGCTGGACAGAAAATGCATTCCGCAAAGAGAAAAAGGTTCATTACAAACAGCGTTGTCCACGTAGTTCTCGGGATTCTGGCGGTAATCTGGGTGTTCCCGATTATCTGGGTCATCCTCACAAGTTTCCGCGCCGAGCAGGGCTCCTATGTATCTACATTCCTGCCCCAGTCCTACACACTGGACAATTATATCCGGCTGTTTACGGATACTTCCATCCTGAACTTCCCGCAGATGTTCATGAACACCCTGTTCATCGCGATCTGCTCCTGCATCCTGTCAACGTTCTACGTACTGTCCGCATCTTACTGTCTGTCAAGGCTGCGTTTTAAGATGAGAAAACCGTATATGAACATGGCGATGATACTGGGGCTGTTCCCGGGATTTATGTCCATGGTTGCCGTGTATTTCATTCTGAAGGCTCTGGGACTGTCCGAGGGAAATATGATTAAACTGGCGCTGATTCTTGTGTACTCCGGCGGAGCTGCCTTAAGTTTCCAGATCGCCAAGGGGTTCTTCGATACGATCCCGTTTGCAGTGGATGAGGCGGCGATTCTGGACGGATGTACGAGATGGCAGATCTTTACGAAGATCACACTTCCGCTGAGTAAACCGATCGTTGTCTATACGACACTGACTTCCTTCATGGGACCGTGGGTAGATTTCATCTTTGCAAAGGTTATCTGCCGTGCCAATGCGGATCAGTATACGATTGCAATCGGTCTTTGGAGGATGCTTGAAAAGGAATACATCGACAGCTGGTATACCTGCTTTGCGGCGGGGGCGGTGCTCATCTCGATACCGATCGCGGCACTGTTCCTGTATATGCAGAGGTATTACGTGGATGGACTGTCCGGAGCAGTCAAAGGGTAAATGCTGCGACTGGTCCACGAAGCTGTAGCGAATCTAAGATGGGCACAGAGAGCAGTGCCCATCTTAGATTCGAACATCTTCGGGACGGATTCTCCGCCCCGTCCGCTTAACTTCCGCTCCTGACACGGATGTCTCAGCTCTTGTCTCATCCAGTCGGAGGAGAGAGAAGCGGAAGGGGCATCCGGTCGGGAGGAGAGAGCAGAGAAAACAGGAGTATGATGAGAAAAACTGGCAATAGAAGAGAGGCATGATATATGAAGACAGCACTGGAATGGAAGAAGTATTATTCGAGCCCGGGGTTTCGGGACAATTTTATTTACAGAGAAAATGATCTTGGGGTGAGCTGCACGGAGAAGGGAACCTCTTTCAAATTATGGAGTCCTTCAGCTGACAGTGTCACCCTGAATCTGTATAGAGAAGGAACCGGGGACTGCCTTCTGGGAAGGGTTTCCATGCAGAGGGAAGACCGGGGCGTATGGTCCTGGAAGACGGAGGAAAATCTGCACGGGGTCTACTATGATTTTGAACTGGAGATAGAAGGAGAACGGATTTTCTCTGCGGATCCCCGGGCAAAGGCATGCGGGCTGAACGGACAGAGGAGTATGGCAGTGGATCTCGGAAAGACGGACCCGGAAGGGTGGGAGAAGGATCAGGCGCCTGCTCCGGGAACGGAGCGGATTATCTACGAACTTCATGTGAAAGAATTTTCCTGGGATCCGTCCGGCGGCTTTCCGGAAGAGTACAGGGGAAAATACAAGGCGTTTACCTGTGCAGATACAACTCTCTTTGGAGACGGCGTTCACGCCACGGGGATAAAGTATCTGCAGGAACTGGGCGTTACCCATGTACAGATCATGCCGTCCTACGACTACGGCTCGGTTAACGAGGCGGGGGAGGAAACAGAATTTAACTGGGGCTATGACCCGGTCAATTATAATGTTCCCGAGGGGTCCTATTCTACGGATCCGGCTCACGGGGAAGTACGTATCCGGGAAATGAAGGAGATGATCCAGGCACTTCACCGGGCAGGGTTCCGGGTGATTATGGATGTGGTTTACAATCATACCTATTCTCTGGATTCCTGGTTCCAGAGAACGGCGCCCTGGTATTTCTACCGGGTATTCGATGACGGCAGGATTTCCAACGGTTCCGCCTGCGGCAATGATGTGGCGAGCGAGCGGGAGATGTGCGCGGATTATATTCTCAATTCCGTGCTGTACTGGACTGAGGAATATCACATCGACGGCTTCCGTTTTGACCTGATGGGGCTTCTCGATGTGGAACTGATGAACCGGATCCGCCGGGAACTGGATCTCCGTTATGGCAAGGGGGAAAAGATCCTTTTCGGGGAACCCTGGTCTGCCGATGTGACTGCCATGGAGGGCGGAGCCCTTCCTGCTTCAAAGAAAAATATTGCGCTTCTGGATGAGAATATCGGAATTTTCTGCGACGACACCAGGGACGCCATCAAAGGATCGGCACTGAAAACCCATCTGCCCGGATTCGTAAACGGGGCGGAAGGAAAAGAAGAGGCAATCCTGGAGAGCGCCGGAGCATGGTGCCGGGATCCGGGCGAAGGAAGAGAGATCTTTGCCGGGGAGGAGGCAAGCGAGATTGCGGGAAAGGTGAAAGCACCGTCCCAGATCATTTCCTATGTCTCCGCCCACGACAATCAGACGCTCTGGGACAAACTGGACGAGACGGCACCGGACCAGGACCGGATGCGGCTGAACCGGATGGCGGCAGCCATGTACATGACCTGCCAGGGAAGCCTGTTTTTCCTGTCCGGGGAAGAGTTTGCCCGGACAAAGGACGGTCATGACAATACCTTCGATGCCCCCATTTCCCTGAACCGGCTGGACTGGAAAAAGGCGTGGGAGGAGAGCGCGCTTGTGGAGTATTATAAAGGGCTCATCGGTCTGCGCAAAAAGCTGCCGGGGCTCTGCGACAAATCATCAGAAGCCCGGAAGAGAATCTTCCATATGAGAGAAGAGGCAGGGCTTGTGAGCTTCATGGTGGATAACCGGAAGAAGAGGGACAGCCTGCGAAAGGCCGGGGAGAACGGCGCCGGTCAAACGGAAGACGGAAACGGGGCGGGCGTGCCGGGATGGCAGACTCTGATGGTGATTTACAACCGAAGGGAGAGTCCGGCTGTGTTTGAACTTCCGGGAGAAGGCTGGGAAATCCTCTGCGACGGGGAGAACAGCTGTCTCTGGCAGGAGAAGCGGCCTGTGGAGAAAACCGTCACGGCAATGCCACAGAGCGTAACCGTACTGGGCTGCCTGGATGCGGGAAAGAATGTGGGAATCGCCATGGAGGATATGGACGATGGCGGCAGGAATGGACGGGGAAACAGAAGAAAGGTCCGGAAGGCGGCAGAATACGGAGAAAGACAGGAGAGGAGACGCGCAGTATGAAATGGGTGTACGGAAAACAGGACTGGAAGACGCTGGAGAGAGGACAGGAGAACTGTTATCTGATGACGAACGGGCTGGGAGGATTCTCCTCCCTTACCATGACCGGATCGGCGGCGAGAAATGACCATGCTTTTCTGATGGCGTGTACACATGCCCCGAACCACCGCTATAATATGGTGCACCGGCTGTCGGAACAGATAACAGAGCTGTTTTCGGACAGGGAGGTTTCCTGGATGCTCTCCAGCCAGGAGTTCGCAGATGGAAGCTGTGAGGAAGGATACCGCGCTCTCTCGGAATTTTCTTATGAAGATACCCCTGTCTGGCTGTTTCAGAACCGGGGAGTACAGGTGGAAAAGGAAGCGGTTCTGGTACAGGGGGAGAATACGGCGGCAGTGTGCTACCGGATTGAGAACCGTTCAGGCCGGGCGGTACGCCTGTCCGTAACGCCCTTTTTCCAGTTTGTACCCAAGGGGATGGAGGCAGAGGAAGATCAGGTGTTTGAGCGGAGCGGAAACCGGATTACGAGCAGAGGGCTTTCCCTGGATCTCTTCACTAACGGCAGTCTGGAAGATACTGGGGAAATGATGGAGAACTGTTTCTATGCCTGGGATGTCTGCGATGGAAGAAGAGCCACGGGAAGGGCAAAAGCACTGGTACGCATCTGTGCGGATGTGAATCCGGGAGAGAAAAAGAGCATGGCTGTGATCTTTCGGATGCCGGATGAAAGTCCTGCTAAGGAGGCACCCGGAAAATCGGGGGATTGGGAAATGTCTTCCGCTGAGGCAGCATCCGCAGCTGCGTCGGCGTATGAAACAGACAGGGATATTGTGAGATGGGCGGAGGATATGATTGCAGAGCGGAAGGCATACCGGAAAAAGCTGGAGCGGGAGGCGGATTTTCACTCGGAAATGGCGTCCTTTCTGGCAAAGAGCGCGGAGCAGTTTATTTCGCTCCGGGAGTCCACAGGAGGAGAGACGATCCTTGCCGGATTTCCGTTTTTTGAAGACTGGGGAAGGGATACGATGATTGCCCTGCCGGGGGTGTGTATTTCCACACGCCGGTTTGAAAATGCGGCGTCTATTCTGCGGACGTTTGCCCGGTATGAGAAGGACGGGCTGATGCCGAACCTTTTCCCGGAGGGGGAAAATGAACCCCGTTATAATACGGCGGACGCGGCGCTCCTTTTTATCAACTGTGTCTGGCTGTACTGCGGGGCGGCGGAGGATGAATCGTTTGCTGTGGAGATGTATCCGGTGATGGAAAGGATCATAGACGGATACCGCAATGGCACAGGGTTTGGGATACATATGGATGATGACGGTCTGATGATGGCAGGGGAAGATCTGGATCAGGTCACATGGATGGATGTGCGCGTGGGAGAGATCCTTCCGACGCCCCGACACGGGAAACCGGTGGAGATCAATGCATACTGGTATAATGCGCTCTGCATTATGGAGCGGTTTGCGGGAATCGCCGGAAAACAGGGGGAAGCAGAGGAGTACCATGCTATGGCAGAGCAGGTGAAAACCTCCTTCTGCGAGAAGTTCTGGAATCCGGAAAAACACTGTCTGAAAGATGTGCTCTCCGGTACGAAGGCGGATGATCAGATCCGCTGCAACCAGATCTGGGCGGTGTCCATGCCGTTTACCATGCTGGAGTGGGAACAGGAAAAGCAGATTGTTGATACGGTGTTTGAAAAACTTTATACGCCTTACGGGCTGCGGACCCTGGATCCGGAAGATCCGGAATTTTGCGGATTCTACGGCGGGGAGATGCTGGAACGGGATCTTGCCTATCATCAGGGAACAACATGGACGTATCCTCTGGGAGGATATTATCTTGCGTATCTGAAGGTGAACGATTACAATGAAGAGGCAGTCAGATGTGTGAGACGCCAGGTGGAAGTTTTGGAGAGCGCCATGCGTGAGGGATGTATCGGACAGCTTCCGGAGATCTATGACGGGGAGAATCCGGTCTCGTCGAAAGGATGTTTCGCCCAGGCCTGGAGCGTGGGGGAGATGCTCCGGGTGTATGAGGCGCTGGAACGCGGGAAAAAAGACAGATAAAGGAGATGGCAATATGGCAGTGAATAATCAGAAATGGTGGAAGGATGCGGTAATCTATCAGATTTACCCGAAAAGTTTTCAGGACAGCAACGGAGACGGAATCGGAGACATCCCGGGAATCATAAGCAGACTGGATTATCTGAAGGATCTGGGAATCGACGCGGTATGGCTCTCTCCGGTATATTGTTCTCCCCAGGATGACAACGGATATGACATTTCCGATTACCAGGATATTGACCCTATGTTCGGAACGCTGGAGGACATGGAGCGTCTGATCCGCGAGGCGAAGGAGAGGGGGATCCGGATCATCATGGACCTGGTGCTCAACCATACTTCCGATGAGCACCGGTGGTTCCGGGAGGCGAAGAAGGGAAAGGATAACCCCTATCACGATTACTATGTCTGGCGGGACGGGGAAGAGGGGGTACTGCCCAACGATATGAAAGCTTCTTTCGGCGGTCCGGCGTGGGAGTGGGTTCCGGAACTGAAACAGTACTATTTTCATCAGTTTTCCGTAAAGCAGCCCGATCTCAACTGGGAGAATCCGAAGGTGCGCCGGGAGCTCTACGATATGATTCTCTGGTGGATGGACAAGGGCGTGGGAGGTTTCCGGCTGGATGTGATCGACCAGGTCGCCAAGGAACCGGACCGGAAGATTACCAGTAACGGTCCCAGGCTCCATGAGTTCATTCGGGAGATGAGCCGGGAGACGTTCCAGAAGGGAGACCTGATTACAGTCGGAGAGGCGTGGGGCGCCAACACGGAAAATGCGAAGCTCTACAGCAACCCGGACGGCAGCGAATTTTCCATGGTGTTCCAGTTCGAACACAGCATGATGGACCAGCAGGAAGGAAAGGAAAAATGGGATCTGGCGCCTCTTCCTTTTGTGAAGTTGAAGAAATGTCTGGCAAAATGGCAGAACAGCCTTTATCAGACGGGATGGAACAGCCTGTTCTGGGATAATCATGACCTGCCGAGAATCGTGTCCCGCTGGGGAGACGACGGAAAGTACCGGAAGGAATCGGCAAAAATGCTGGCAGCAGTACTCCATGGAATGCAGGGGACTCCCTATATTTACCAGGGGGAAGAACTGGGAATGACCAATATCAGGTTCACAGACATCAGTGAGTACCGGGATATTGAGACGCTCAACGTCTACCGTGAACGTCTGGAAGAAGGATATCCGAAAGACGAAGTGATGCGGTCTGTCTACGCAAAGAGCCGGGATAACGCCCGTACGCCCATGCAGTGGAACGGGGAGAAGAATGCAGGATTTACCGATGGCACGCCCTGGATTGCCGTCAATCCGAACTATGTGGAGATTAACGCGGCCAAGGAACAGAAGGATCCGGATTCCGTTTACTGTTTCTACCGCGCCCTGACGCACCTGAGAAAAGAGCATCCCGTTTTTGTGGACGGAAAATTCCAGCTTCTTCTGCCCGAGGATGAACATATCTTTGCCTATACCCGGACGGATGATGATTCGGAAATGCTTGTCTGCGCCAACTTTACCGGAGAGGCGGCAGCGTGTCCGCTGGACGGAAAATGGAAGGACGCGCAGATGCTTCTTCATAATTATAAGGAAGAGCTGGGGGAAGTGCTTAAGCCTTACGAGGCGGCGATACTGATCCGGAGAAGGGAGCTCTGACAGAGCAGAGGACAGTTGCGGAGGCTGTTTATGGATAAAGAAATGATTGCAGATAAAGGGATAAAGTCTGAAGAAAAAAGAACATATATCGTAAGAGAGGCAGTTGTCATGGGGAATGTCTCTCTGGGGGAGGACGTCACGGTTCTCTTTCATGCGGTCCTGCGGGGAGATGAGGAGAAGATTACAGTCGGAAAGGCGAGCAATATCCAGGACAACTGCACCGTCCACGCGGATAAAGGGTTCCCGGTGGTAATCGGAGAACATGTCACTGTGGGACATAATGCGGTGATCCATGGCTGCACCATCGGGGACGGCAGCCTGATCGGCATGGGCTCGATCATCTTAAACGGCGCCCGGATCGGGAAAGAGTGTCTCATCGGGGCGGGCAGCCTGGTTCTGGAGGGGCAGGAGATCCCGGACGGGAGCCTGGCAGTGGGAAGCCCGGCAAAGGTGAAGCGGATGCTTACCCGGGAGGAGAGACAGAAGCTTTACGAGAGCAGCCGGGCGTACGTGGAAACAGGGAGAAAACTCGGGCAGCAGGGATACCTGAAAGACTTTCCCGCTTCTTCTGCCGGGGAATGACGGCAAAAGTGAAAAGTTATAGTTAAGATTTGGAAAAGCAGGCTGACAGGGGCATATCTTTTGTGTATACTTCAAGTAAACACCTGAAAATCCGGACGACGGACAGAAAAAGAAAGAGGAGGGCACAAACTATGTATTACATCAGAAATTTTATGGACAATGACGACATTAAGGTGACAGATTCCCTGGGGGCTTTTTCCGTGCTTGAGTACCAGAGAGACTTAAGCGTGATGCCGGAAACTGCAATGGCAGCTTACTATGCAAGCCAGATGAACGTGAGGAAAAGGCAGGTTGTCTGTGATTTGTCCAAGTCGAAAGTCACCATCCAGGCGGGAGCGATGCAGTGGATGGCAGGAGATGTCAAGGCAACGACAGGCATCAAGGGAGTGGGAGACTTCTTCGGAAAGGCAGTGCGCGGTTCCATGACCGGCGAGTCCGCGATCAAGCCGGAGTATACGGGAAGCGGAACTCTGGTCCTGGAGCCCACATACAAGTATATCCTGCTTGTAGACCTGAAAGACTGGAATGGCTCTATTGTGCTTGACGACGGATTGTTCCTTGCCTGCGAGTCTTCGCTGAAACACAAAGCAGTGGCGCGCTCCAACTTTTCTTCCGCAGTAGCGGGAAATGAAGGGCTGTTCAACTTGGGAATCCAGGGAAACGGCGTCGTGTGTCTGGAGTCTCTGTGTCCGAAAGAGGAACTGGTGGAGATTACCCTGGAAAATGACGTGCTGAAAGTGGACGGAAACTTTGCCATCGCATGGAGCGGAAGCCTCGACTTCACAGTGGAGCGCTCCGGAAAGAGCCTGATCGGATCCGCAGCTTCCGGAGAGGGGCTGGTGAATGTTTACAGAGGAACCGGAAAAGTTCTGTTGGCGCCGGTTCGTTAAGTCATCTGAACCGGATACAAATCAGACAGAAAACAGAAAAATAAAAGAAGGAGGGAGTACTTCGGCGTGCCTCAGGGCTGTCAGGTAAACGCCCTCCTTCTTTCTACCAGCTGCATCTTCCGCAGTTGGTGCAGTGGATACAGCTCTTTTTACCAGTCTGCGGCTTCCATGGAAGAATTCGGACTTTTTCTCCGGACTTCCACCATGTCTCGCGGTTGATATCCTGAATCCGTGCTCGCTTTCTGTCCGCAGACAGCGTTACCACAAGCGGGATGAGCGTCTTTTCTTCCGGTTTCATGCAGTTCTGGTAGAAAACCGGGGCATAGATCTCACTGCCGATCTCGATCTGCTGTTCTGCCGTGACAATACGTACACTTCCGTCTTCCTCCTCAAAGATTCCCGTCTTTGTCCTGCACGGCCAACTCAGAAACCCGTCCCCGTGCAAAGTAAAACATCCGATTTCCGTATCAAATTTCTTAAGATCCGTTTCTGCTGTCATTTTACATATCCGCTCCTTTTATCAAAAAATCAGAGTATTACTCTGTCTATTGTATAACGATTCTGAGTTGGAAACAAGGCGTTGACGCCCCGGATTGTCACGAAGACCCGTAGTGGATTACTTTTTACACCTCCTCCAGATTACAGCCGAATGGACCGGCACAACCGGATGGGACGGCACAACCGGAATTTCCTGTAAATTTGCCGGGCCTGCCTTGACAATACGGGTGGCTCTGCGGTAGAATAGGCGTTGAAAAGACAAAGCGTTGATGGGGAGAGTAAGCTTCCGGCACATCCCAGAGAGGGATCGTTTGGTGTGAGTATCCTGTTGTGCGGCTGACTGAAGACCACCCCGGAGCGGCCCTAATACGGCACGGTGATTCCGTTATCATCATTTGAATTAAGAGGTTTTCTGTATGGCAGCCTGCCGGATACGGGCAGGAGGGCAGATGATATACATGGAAAACAAGCAGGGTGGAACCGCGGATATCTGATCCGTCCCTGTGAGGAGTGTTTCCGCGCTGCTTTTGTCGGGAAAAGCCTTTTTTTGAAAGCGTTGAGGATAAGAGGAGACATTTCTGCGGGAATGTCTCTTTTTTTACAGAAACGTGCTTTTTACAGAAATGTGCTTTTTGCAGAAATGCGCGGGAAGCAGTCCGGATGGAAACATCCGGAAGCTTCGTAAAAACAGAAGCGTATGGAAACAGTCTGCCGGAAAAGGAAAAAGAAGAAAAAACCAGAAAGGAAGAAAAAAGTATGAAGATTACATTGAAAGACGGCTCTTCAAAAGAGTATCAGCAGCCGATGAGTGTGTATGATATCGCCCTTGACATCAGCGAGGGTCTGGCGCGTGTGGCAACATCCGGGGAGATTGACGGGGAAGTTGTCGATCTGCGGACCATTGTGGACAAGGACTGTGAACTCAGTATTCTGACATTTAATGACGAGAAGGGAAAGGGGGCATTCCGCCATACTGCATCCCATATTATGGCGCAGGCGATCAAACGGCTTTATCCGGATACAAAGCTTGCTATCGGTCCTTCCATTGCGGACGGGTTTTACTATGATGTGGACAGAGACACTCCGCTGACCGCCGAGGATCTGGAGAAGATCGAGGCGGAGATGAAGAAGATTGTCAAAGAGAATCTGGAGATTAAACAGTACACAATGCCGAGAAACGAGGCCATTGCCTATTTCAAGGAGAAAAATGAACCGTACAAGGTGGAGCTTATCGAGGATCTTCCGGAAGATGAGACAATCAGTTTCTACTCTCAGGGAGAGTTCACAGATCTTTGCGCAGGTCCCCACCTTATGACAACAAAGCCGGTGAAGGCTTTCAAACTGACAAGCCTTGCAGGCGCTTACTGGAGAGGCAGCGAGAAGAACAAGATGCTCCAGAGAATCTACGGAACCGCATTCCCGAAGAAAGCGGAACTGGATGAATACCTGACTATGATGGAAGAGGCGAAGAAAAGGGACCACAGAAAACTCGGAAAAGAGCTGGGACTCTTTATGATGCGCGAGGAGGGACCGGGATTCCCGTTCTTCCTGCCGAATGGAATGGTGCTCAAAAACACGCTTCTTGACTACTGGAGAGAGATCCACAGAAAGGCGGGCTATGTGGAGATTTCTACCCCGATTATGCTGAGCCGCCATCTCTGGGAGACTTCCGGACACTGGGATCACTATAAAGAAAACATGTATACAACAGTGATCGACGATGAGGATTTTGCCATCAAACCGATGAACTGCCCGGGCGGAATTCTTGTCTACGAATCTGAGCCGAGATCCTACCGTGATCTTCCCATCCGCATGGGAGAGCTGGGACTGGTTCACCGCCATGAGAAATCCGGTCAGCTTCACGGTCTCATGAGAGTGCGCTGCTTTACTCAGGATGATGCCCATATCTTTATGACTCCGGAACAGATCCGCGAGGAGATCAAGGGCGTTGTCAGACTGATCGATGAGGTGTACAGCCTGTTCGGCTTTAAATATCATGTAGAGCTTTCCACACGTCCGGAGGACAGCATGGGAAGCGATGAGGACTGGGAGATGGCGACAGATGCCCTGAGAAATGCGCTGGATGATATCGGACTGCCGTATGTGGTAAATGAAGGGGACGGCGCGTTCTACGGTCCGAAGATCGACTTCCACCTGGAGGATTCTATCGGAAGAACCTGGCAGTGCGGAACGATTCAGCTTGACTTCCAGCTCCCGCTGCGGTTCGATCTGGAGTATACAGGCGCAGATGGAGAGAAGCACAGACCGATCATGATCCACCGCGTTGTGTTTGGATCCATCGAGCGTTTTATCGGTATCCTGATCGAGCACTTTGCAGGGGCATTCCCGACATGGCTTGCTCCGGTTCAGGTAAAGGTCCTGCCGATCTCTGACAAACATGCGGATTATGCTGCGAAAGTTCTGGATGAGCTGAACGCTGCGGGAATCCGTGCCGAGATTGACCAGCGCGCGGAGAAGATCGGTTATAAGATCCGCGAGGCGCAGCTCAAAAAGATTCCGTATATGCTCGTCGTAGGAGCAAAAGAAGAGGAAGAGGGCAAAGTCTCCGTCAGAAGCAGATTTGAGGGCGATGAGGGCTCAAAAGAGCTTTCTGCATTTATCGCGGAAATCAAAGAGGAGATCGCGTTAAAGAGCCTGAGAGAGACAAAGGTCCGGGAAGATAAGAAGAATGATAAATAAATGGTAAGATACCAGAAAGACAAAAATAATAAGAAATAAGGAAAAACAAATGAGAAAAAAGAGACGCTTTTTCAGAAACTGGCGGCTGTGTATTCCGGTTATCTTCATTTATATGGAGACGGTGTTCCATCTTTATATGGGACTGGATATGAAGTATACCGCGCTATTTGTACTGTTTGATCTTGCTGTCGGACTGCTCCTTGCGGGCATTCTGTATTTTCTGAAGGAGCGTCCTGCGAGAATCGCGGGGGCAGTCCTTACAGCAGGACTGTCCCTGCTGTTTGTGGCGGAATGTATCTGCAGAGATATCCTTCAGCAGTACTATCAGTTTTTCAGTGCTGTGGAGACCGCGGCGGGAAATCATCTGACAGATTACCTCCCTGCGGTGGTGCAGTCGATTGTCCGCCATATTCCGGGAATTTTTCTGCTTATGGTGATCCCCCTGGGATTCTATGCTGTCTGCGTGATTCTTCCCGGTCGGCGGAACAGAATGCGTGCCCGGGACAGCACTGCATCTGTGCGGAAAACGCCGGGAAATCACAGGAGTCCCCGGATCTTAATCGAGATCCTTGTCGAGAAGGCGGGATATTTCCTGAGAAAGAGGAGGATGAGAAAGGGGCTGGCATGTATCCTGCTTGCGTGTTTTATTCAGGTGGTGGGGCTTGGAATTATGAATCTGTTTCCCTGGAGCGGTGATTTCACTCCGGATATGCTGTATCAGGTGGATACCAATGCGGAGGATCAGGTGGAACAGCTCGGACTGGTTACCATGCTCCGCCTTGATATGGTACATTTTCTGCATGGAGGAGCAGACGTGACGCTTCCGGAAATTAACCGGGATGCCGCCCTTGCGGTATCCGGAGAGGATGTCTCAGACAGCGGTGACGGAAAGGAATCCGATGAAACCGGTGATGGTGCGGAGGAAAGCGGAGGGAAAAATGGAACCGGTAATGCCGGAGAAAAAGGAGAGGACGGAGGGAAAAAGGATAGGGTTTATCCCTACAATGCTCTGGACATTGATTTTGAGGCGCTGAAAGCTTCTGCACCGAATGAAGACTCCGCATGGCTTGACGAGTATTTTGAGAGTGTGGTTCCCACCAGACAGAATAAGTATACCGGAATGTTTGAAGGATATAATGTCATATTTATTACTGCAGAAGGATTCAGCGGCTATATGATCGATCCGGAGATTACGCCTACTCTCTACAGACTATCCCATGAAGGTTTCGTGTTTGAAAATTTTTATTCCACACTGCATTTTACCAGTACTTCAGGGGGAGAGTTTCAGAACCTTACCGGTCTGTATCCCAAAGCGGGATTCCCGGTGAGCATGTCGGAGACGGGAAAACAGGGGACAAGCCTTCCGTTTAACCTTGCATCCCAGCTCAACCGGCTGGGATATACCTCCATCGGTTATCATTATAATCAGAATATGTATGGGCGGGAGCTATCTCATCCGAATCTGGGATATAACTGGCGGCAGTTTACAAATTGCGCCGAGCCCTTAAGCCCGGAGACAAACTCCAACGGATATGTCTACTGGCCCCAGTCGGACGACTATATGATTGAGCAGACTTTTTCGGAATATGCGGACCGGCAGCCCTTCAATATCTATTACCTGACGATCAGCGGGCATCTCCCGTACGGATTTTCCGACAGCCAGATGTCTGCCAGGAATGAAGACGCCGTTCAGTCCCTTCCCTATTCGGAAAAGACAAAAGCATATATTGCGGCAAATCTGGAACTGGAAAAAGGACTGACCCGTCTGGTGAACTATCTGGAGGATGCGGGGATTGCAGATAAAACTGTGATCGTGATGGCACCGGACCATATCCCGTATTCTGATCTGGATGTACTGGAAGAACTCTCCGGACAGTCTTTTAATTCGGAGACACTGGAAAACCTGAATGAAAAGAATTTGAATGTAAATGTATACAAGAATACATGGATACTATGGTCTGCATCCATGGAAGAACCGGTAGTTGTTGACAAACCCTGCAGCCAGGTGGATATCCTGCCTACCGTGTCCAATCTCCTGGGGCTTCAATATGACTCCCGGATGCTTGCGGGAACGGATGTGCTCTCAACAAGCGATCCGGTGGTGATTTTCTACTCTCATTCCTGGCTTACGGAGAAAGGAATGTATGACCGGTATTCCGGTACATTTACTCCGGCGCAGGGAGTGGAGATGAGCCAGGAAGAACAGAATGTGTATGTGGAAAATACGAAGTATATAGTAGAAAGCAGGCTGAAGCTCGGACAGCTGATTATCGAAAATGACTATTACCGTCAGGCGGTTCCGTGGTGATGCGGTTTCCGGCGCCGGGGCTGAAAAGCTGCTTGACAGGTCCGTGCCGGGATAGTAAGATTTTTATGTTGGCCGGATATTAAGCTGTCCGGATGCGATGAGACCGGAATTTATGCCGCTCCGGCATTCTGAGTGGTGGAAAGAAATAGTTTTTGAAAAATACGGACTGGAAAGAGAGGTACTGACAATGGCGAATGACCATGGAGAACAGATAAGAATTGTGCAGGAGACTGTGGCGGGAAAAGAGATTACATTTGCACATGTAATGGGCGGCCCGGCTCCGATTATATATCAGAAGCTGGGACTGAATCCCCAGCTGGATTACCGTTCCTCGGCGATCGGGATTATGAACATGACTCCGCCGGAGTCTGCGGTGATCGCCTCCGATATCGCGGTGAAGAGCGGTAATGTATATCTTGGGTTTGCAGACAGGTTTACGGGTACCCTGATTATTACGGGAGAGATCTCGGACGTTACTTCGGCCCTGACGGAAATCGTGGACTACTTCCGGGATTCCCTTGGATATGTAGTGTGCGATATCACGAAGAGATAGAAGTGGGGAGTGCGGCGTATGGCTCGAATGACGAAAGAGGAACTGCTGGAGAAGCTGTTCCACGATGATTATGAACATCTGAAGGGAAAGAAACTTCGTATGACCCGGGTGCGTGTCCCGGGAAAAGAGGTCTGCCTGGCTCATGTGATCACTCCTGACCAGACCTGCATTTATCAGAACCTTGCCCTCCACATCGGGGTGCATGAAGGAGAGGACCACACGGGTGAATCCATCGGACTGATCCGTTTTACTCCGTGGGAATCGGTTGTGGTGGCAGCGGATGTGGCAGTGAAAAGCGCAAATGTACAGATCGGTTTTATGGACCGGTTCTGCGGTTCCCTGATCCTCACCGGCGGTCTGGCGGAGGTGCAGACTGCAGTGGAAGAAGTGGTAAAATTTTTCGACAGGGTTCTTGGCTTTAAAGTCTGTGAGATCCACAAAAGCTGAGAGAGACAGGTGGCAGAATGAAAAAGATATTTCTGATGGGAAGAAGCGAGGCGGGGAAGACCTCGCTGACCCAGGCGTTAAAAGGTGAAGAACTTCATTATATTAAGACACAATATACGAATACCCAGGACGATATGATTGACTCTCCGGGAGAGTATGCCGAATCCAAGCGGTTCAGCGTAGGGCTTGCCTGCTTTTCCTTTGAGGCGGACGTGGTGGCCATTGTCCAGGCCGCAGACGAGCCTTTCAATCTGTTCGGCGACAGCAGCAGGGCCTTTATTCAGCGGCCTCTGATCGGCATTATTACCAAGATTGACTCGCCTTATGCCAATATCCCCATGGTCAGACAGTGGATGCTCAATGCGGGATGTGAGCGAATCTTTCAGGTGGATAATGTGACGAGGGAAGGAATCGATGAACTGTTGGATTATCTGCGGGATGATCTTCCCCATCTGACGATGGAGCAGGCAATGTTCAAGCAGAGTCTGGGATTGAATGAGTGGGATCCGCTTCCGGAGGGAGTGGAATATCCAGAGGAGCCGTCCGGCGTTCCGGTTTGACCGGAGGATGCCGGACGGTTTTTAATATGGCGGATAATGGCGGATAATGTCAGCAACGGGAATTGACACAGGGAAGGATATAGGATACAATAGCGGGAGAACATTTGTTCTTTTGGTAAATCTGCAATAATCCGAACCGATGGGAGGGATGGGATGTGAAAAAGAAAAAGAGGCGGGGCGCTGTGGCCTGTGCCGGAATTGCTTCCTGTATTTTTATTGCCACCGCGGGTTACCTGGCCCTGCATTATCAGAATACATCCCCGGAGCGGCTGCCAGACAGGTTCGGGAAGAGGATAGAAGCAGTATACAGTTCTGTGGATAAAGATAATGACGGATATGACGTGTGAGAAACCTGCAGGTTTATTTTGAGCATACTGCGGTAAAGCTTACTACAGATATATCCGACACAGAACAGTGGCAGGGAGGGGATATTGTGGTATTTCACAATCATATCGGGATTGTCTCAGACAGAAGAAATGAAAACGGAGTTCCCTATGTTATCCATCATAACAGTCCCTGGCAGAAAAGATATGAGGAGGATATTCTGGAAAAGAGGAAGGATATCGAGGGGCATTATCGGGTGACATAAGGCGATTCGGAGCCTGATATCGAGCATCTCAAAAGTCACAAAGGATTACCCTGCGGTATACTGTTATGTACTGAAAAGACGGGCAAAGCTGAGGAGAAGATTTTATATGGATCATTTTGAATTAGTATCAGAATACAAACCCACCGGCGACCAGCCACAGGCCATCGAGCAGCTGGTCAAAGGTTTCAAGGAAGGCAACCAGTGCCAGACCCTGCTGGGCGTCACCGGCTCCGGTAAGACCTTCACGATGGCAAACGTCATCCAACAATTAAATAAACCGACATTGATTATCGCTCACAACAAGACTCTGGCGGCACAGCTCTACGGCGAGTTCAAGGAATTCTTCCCGAACAATGCGGTGGAATATTTTGTCTCCTACTATTCTAATGTCTGAAAAACGGCGTATTTCCGTGCTATTTTGTGTTGTTGAGTCTCGAGAAATGGACGAATAAACACGGTGTGGAAAGGGTGAAAATAGATGGATGGGTGACCTTATTCGTGTAATAGATTTGAAATTATACTATTCGCCCACTTTAAAAAGTATAAAATTTGACACCTGATAAGAGTGTCTTTTTTGGGTGTATATCGCAAATTAATTTGTTGTGTTACTTTTATAGGGACTCAATTTAATTCAAATATAATCTAGAATATAAAAATAGTGATGGGAAGGAAATTTTGTTTAAAGTAGGATATCATTCTAGTATTACAATGAAAGTGGGAAATATAAGATGAGTTTATATTATATTTTATTAGATGATGAATACCAAGGTGAAAAATTTGAAATTGGTAACATAATGCAGTTGGTAAGTGACAAGCTTTATGAGTCGACAAAATTAAAACTCTGGTCATATATGGGGCCCACATCCGAAGAAATAGAGCAATATTTTCTACAACAAGACATGGAACCTATTTCTGAAGAAATAGTGTGGAAGAAAATGACAGATGAGATGATAATCAAAAAGTTT
>CBJMC01400__coassemble_837_pt1 | contig 28041 bp, 29 predicted proteins | sample CBJMC01400__metabat2_high_PE_029 | metagenome-assembled genome bin CBJMC01400 | reverse complement strand
TTCAGTAAAATAAAAATAAGCCATTATCAACAACAAGGGCTTGCGCCGACGTTTGCACGTCTTGTTGACACTGGCTTATTTTCATTTTGAATAGCATCCAAGCAGATTTAAGTACAAATTTGCCAAATACATGGCATAACTATAATTTAAATCTTTACAAAGATGGATGCGCATCCGGATTATATCAGATCTTTTGTTTCTTAACTCTTCAATTTCCAAATTACGGATTTTGATAGTATAATAAAGTCAAAGAAGTATTGATAAACGTGGGGACATTTTGAATAAGGATAAATCTAAATTCACGTTAAGAATAGACGCCAATTCATTGAAAAAAATTCGATAGGAGTTTGGTTAAAAGGCAGACAATTATCCCAGGGAAACATAGAAGAGTTATTAAAGACAGTGCAAGAAGTATAAAGCAATAGAGTATCTAGGTTCACTTAGCTAGATCACAAAAGAAGGAGGAAGAACATGGTAGAAGATATCGTGACATGTGTTGTTGTAATAGTTTTTTTGGCAGGCTTTGCAACATTATTACGTATGGGGAGAGGTATATCTTTGATCGCAGGAATCAAAAATGTGCCAGAAGAAGAAAGAGAAAAAACTGCAAAAGGTTTTTCAAAAGTATTGTATCTAATTTCATTAGATATCATCTTTTTTATGATTTCTTTGATTCTTGAAAATGAAATTTTACAAAATATTGCTACTGTAATCATTTTCGTTATCATTATTGGCGCAGTTGCACTTGCAAATCTGAAACAAGATAAAAAAAGATGAGTAAAATTTCAGATGTGTTCCAAGCATTAATAACGATTTTCTCATTTCCTGTTATTAAAGAGCCAGAAATGCTTGAAAAATAAGCGTTTCTAACCCTTTGTTATTCGGAAAATCAAAGGGTATCAAAAAAATAACAAAAAAGGAGGTGTTCACTCATGGTATCTTATCAATACCTTAAACATCTCCTTTATTATTTTTCGATTTTTAAAATATCATTTGGTGTACAGTCCAGATATTCACATAGACGAGCTAAAATAGATAAGTCAATTCGCATAATCTTATTTTTACAGTAATTGTTAAGCTGTGTCCTTTGTAAGTTACAGTTCTTACACACCTGATTTTTACTGATATTTTTTCTTTTAAGTAAATCCTCTAAATCAATGTATATTCTGCTCATCTTGCTTCACCTGCCTTTATAGGCAAATTATATCCACAGGTGTATTGATTTATAAGATGTAATAATATACTCTGTATATAAATACAGGGGATGTGTCCGAAATGAAGATGCTATCGAAACGGATAAACCAGTCTTTGAAATGATATATCAAGCTGAATCATTTGATTATAATCTAAAAGATACTCCGGAAAAATGTAATTTGAAGATTATCACAAAATGAGGACAAGGGAAAAGGCGAAGCCGAGACGCCGTAGGGCACCCCTTGACGGAATGTAAGGAGGAAATAAATAATCGAGGGGGCGGGCGTATGAGATAAATGCATGTTTATTTCATACGTCTTGTTTAATATTTTATTGGGGTTTTTAGGGGGAATCCATGATCCCAGTATCTTGCGCATGAAAGTGTACTGGACTACACTTCTACAATTATTCTCTGATTCTACCATAAGTCGATAGCATTTTTCCCTCTATACCAGTATAATTTTTCACAGAACAGCACGCAAGGGGGAATGTGTAAATGCAGCCATCAGATATTGGAACCTTGATCCGTTCCAGGCGGCAGGGAAAGCATATGACTCAGAAGGAACTGGCCGACCAGCTTCACGTAACAGACAAAGCGGTTTCCAAATGGGAACGCGGTATCTGTTATCCCGATATCAGTCTGCTTGCAGATATCGGAAAAATTCTTGATATTGCTCTGCCTGAGTTTTTTTCACAAGACGGAGAGCCGGTACATTCAGAAGCACAGGACGCAGTAAGATCAGATCCTGAACAGGAGAACAGGGATAGAAGAAACGAGGCCATCATAATAAATTCTCTGGACTACGCGGAACAGATGCAGGAAAAGAGCCGGGAAAGATGGCGTCTGACCGGTTTTATTTTCCTGATGTTTCCACTGTTCTGCGGTATTCTCCTGTTTGCCGGACTCTGCTTTTTCCTGCCGGTCCTTGACACTGCCGCTGATCCGGATTCCGGATTTGGCGCCGCCCTGCTGACGCTTGCCATGACCGCTTTTCTCATGAGGACATGGCTTCCCTCCATGGTATTATATGGACTCATAAACTGGTACTTTTCCCGATATATGAGCCAGGGGAGAAAGCTTCTCATCAAACGGATCATATCGGTTGCTGCTGTCATTCTGATTCTGGCGGGAATTGCCGCAGGTTTCTTTTATCCGCTCATCTGACGGAAGATGAATGACCATTTTCCCGCTTCTTCATCCACCGCAGCGAGATCACCAGCGTCACGATATTCAATATGAATCCCGGTATTACTTCGATCGTCGTTGTGCCGATCAGCATGATCCACTGGGCGTAGTCGCCGGTCCCTGAAATGAGGGGACCGGCAATGCTCAGAATCAGTCCTGCTGCCGATATCGCCGCATATATCAGGTACTGCTTCTTCTCGCCTTTTTTCCCGCAGGATGCAAGAAAATATCCCGCCAGGCATCCGAGGATAAGCCCGGCTGATGTCAGCCAGTATCCGGCGCCCGAGCCATTGCCGACTGCTGTTCCTGCCACAAAAATTGATGTAGGGCCATCAGCACCGCCGATCAGATTTTCGATTCCCGCCATCTTCCGGCTGATCTGCCACAGATTCATTCCGTACTGCACAGCTCCAAGAACAATAAGCACGATCAGGAAAAGAAAGAGAAACCGTACCGGGCTTTTTCTTATCCGGTAATCCGAAAATTCCTCGTTAAATCTCTCTGCGACTTCTTCCGGGCTTCCCAGCTCCGCAAGTACTTCGTCCACCGTCTTCCCTTCCTCCAGTTTCAGATGAATCTCTGTTCCGATATCGCCGTTTATCCTGGCTTTCATCTTCGATGGAAGTTTTAAGTTTCTCTCCAGTGCATTTACATATTTCTTGATCTTTTTCTGCTCTTCTGTCATTTTCCTTCCTCCCCGCACAGACGGTCCACACATGCTGAAAACCGCTCCCATATTTCATGATACTCTTCCAGAACACGTTTTCCGTCTTCCGTAATCTGATAATACTTTTTCGGACTTACGCGTCCCTCCCCTGTCTTCCAGGAAGCCCGGATCAGTCCGTTATCTTCCAGCCGGTACAACACCGGATAAAGCGTCCCTTCTTTCAATCGAAAGAAACTTTCTCCTTTCTTTTCCAGTTCCTGAAGGAGCTCATATCCATAAGTGTCCCTCTCACAGATCAGTCTCAGCACAACCATATCCAGAACTCCCTTTTTCAACTGCTGCGCAAAACGGCTCTCCATGCTCCTCCTCCCTTCTCTTTCCGACAACACATTCGGCATAATTTTTATATATATTTTGCTATTTTATATATTTAGTATTACTAAATATTTTATAACATAAATTCACAAAAAAAGCAAGCAAATACAGAGTGATTATTTCTAATCCGCTTCTCTTCTTTGCCTGCTTCATTTTCAGCTTTATATTTATGGCTTGCATCTGCCGCACGGCTCATATCCCTGACTGATCAGATCCTCGCGGCTTCCGGTATAAACTTCCTTATTTTTCTCCTTCATATCATCAACACTTGCACAGTCCGGATTATGGAATTTCCGGGTATTCGTATTCAGGACGTATTCCTGTTCCGCTGCCGTATGTGAATCTTTCTGCTCATCTTCCGCATCTGTCTCTTCCCAGTTCTCTCCGGTGGAGTAATCGATGACAATCTCCGGCTGCACGTTGTAGACATAGACATTAAAGCAAATGCCCTCCCCCTGATCCTCCACGGATTCGGCTTCCATCTGCACACCCGATGCCACCAGATTATCTCCTTCAAATATCGGAGTCACCCGGTACAGAACATGATTCTCTGTCTCATGCACGTACTCGGCAACCATATTTTCAAAGGGGAGCATCCCCTCGGTATTCATATATCTTGTGCCGGTAATCAGATTCTCTTCATTGGCATTTTCTCCGGAAAGCTGATAGCCGATCAGGTGACAGCGGTTGTACACATATCCGCCGTCTACAATGTCATATTCATGGTTTTCCCATCCGGTAGGGACAACGCTGCTGATATCCTCCCGGTCTTCCGTGGGCATCAGATCCTCTCCGATACACGCCTGGGCCGTACCGCATCTTCCCAGCCCGTCCAGTTCGCTGTATGTCTCATAAGCCACCGTTGTGAGCTGCTCTTCTTCAAACTCCGGCTGATTTTCATTGATTTCCACATAGGGTTCCCCTGTATACTCGGGAACTTCCTGGACTGTCTCATAAGTCTCCGCGGAAGAATACGCCGCCGGTGTTCCTTCTGTAGAGGCAGGTAAGGCGGGCACTGTGCCGCAGGCTGTCAGCCCGACAACCAGAACTGCCATGACTGCGCTTACCCGGCACCACTTCCGCTCCCCATGCTGCGCACGTATTTTCTGATTCTCCCGATGAATAATCTGACTTAATTTATTCTCCCTGAACATTTTCTCCCCTTTTCCGAACGCATAAAAGGAAAGCAGCTCTCATCTGATCTGATAAACTGCTCTCCTGTTCGAGTCATTCCGCATATCTTTCATATGCCTGCTGCCCTGCACGCCTTTCCTACCGGATATTTCCGCCTCTCCTGCGCGGATCCTGCGGCGGCCTTACGGGGACGCGCACTCTCTGAGGTTCGGGAATCAGTCCCGGAAACAGCCCGTTGAGTACGTCCTTTACTTTTTCTCCAAGATCTGTATATAAAATAAATTCATAGAAATATTTCTTCAACATCTGTATTACCTCCTGTCCAGATTTTGCTTCTGAAAGTATTCTATCAGAAGTTTTCTGTAAAGTCAGCCGTTTTACCACTTATTTTATAATTGTTTATAATTCCTTTATCTTTTTTTCAAATGCTTTTCTATTGAATTTTCTTCTGTCTGCCACTAAAATAACGTGTATGATCATGACCTTCCGCCCGACGGCGGAACGACTGCTGATCGAGGACTGATCATAATAAAGACTGATCAATAAAGACTGATTTAGTGGAGACTGACTTAATGGAGACTAAATTTATGAATGTACAGGCAAAGACAATTCTGATTGTTGACGATGATATCTATATCGGCGATATGCTGGAGGAAGTACTCACAAAGGAAGGCTACACTCCTGCACGTGCCTATTCGGGTACAGAGGCGCTTATATATCTTTCCTCCCGCAGGCCGGATCTGATTCTTCTGGATCTGATGCTGCCCGGGCTCAGCGGGGAGGATCTTCTGCCTGCCCTGGAAGGAATCCCGGTTATCGTTATCAGTGCGAAAGCCGAAACCAGTGATAAGGTAGACCTTCTGATGGCCGGGGCATCCGACTATATGACCAAGCCATTTGATACCGCAGAACTTCTGGCGCGGATCGCGGTACAGCTCCGGAACGCCCCTTTTTCCGGCCGCACATCCATCCTTACTTTTGGCGGCATTGCCCTGGACACGATGACACATTCCATCACCGTCTCCGGCACTCCGGTCCATCTGACAAGGACGGAGTATGCCATTTTAAAGCTCCTGATGCAGAACCCTTCCCAGGTAATCACCAAGTCTCTTCTTCTCGACAGAATCAGCCGGGATACGCCGGACTGCGTGGAAAGCTCTCTGAAGGTCCACATTAGCAACTTGCGAAAGAAACTGAAAAATGTCGATAACAACGATTACATTGAATCCGTCTGGGGAATCGGTTTTAAAATGCGTTCGGAACTTAACTGAATCTTTACCATTTCCTTTACCGTTTTCTTTACTCCTGCACGGTACATTCATTCTGTAAAAACACTGTAACAGGAGGTTATGTTATGGAATATATTCTGACAGCTGATTCGCTGTGCAAACATTACCGGCGCTTCAAGGCGCTCGACAATTTCTCTATTCATGTACCCAAAGGGGCGATCTATGGCTTTATCGGGAGAAACGGGGCAGGAAAGACAACCCTGATCCGCCTCATATGCGGGCTGCAGATTCCCACTTCCGGCACATATACGCTGTATGGAGTCAGCCACCGTGAAAAAGGGATCAGGAAATGCCGCCGCAGGGTCGGCGCCGTTGTCGAGACACCTTCCATCTATCTTGGCATGACTGCCGAAGAGAATCTGAAAGAGCAGTACCGGATTATCGGACTTCCTTCTTTTGACGGAATCGAAGAACTTCTGGATCTGGTAGAGCTTAATAACACCGGAAAGAAAAAGGCACGGAACTTTTCCCTCGGAATGCGCCAGCGCCTTGGTATCGCCATCGCTCTGGCAGGGAATCCGGATTTTCTTATCCTCGATGAGCCGGTGAACGGGCTCGATCCCCAGGGAATCATTGAGATGCGGGAACTGATCCTGAAGCTGAACCGGGAAAAAGGAATTACTTTTCTGATCTCAAGCCATATACTGGATGAACTCTCACGCCTTGCCACCCACTACGGTTTTATCGATTCAGGGCGCATGGTGCGTGAGATCAGTGCACGGGAACTGGATGCTGCCTGCCGCAAATGCATTCGTGTCCAGGTATCCGATATCCATGCCCTGGCGCGGGTTCTCGATGAAATGGGAGCCGAATACAACATTTTTTCTGACACAATGGCCGATATCTATGCGAAACCCAACATTTCCCAGCTCACACTTGCCCTCTCCGAACAGGGGTGCGATGTGATATCCCTGACAGAACGCGAGGAAAGTCTGGAAAGCTATTATGTTAATCTGGTAGGAGGGAAGAGCGATGAGTAGATTATTGAATGCGGAATTTAGCCGCTTGTGGAAAAACAGATTTTTCTACATGCTTCTTCTGTTTATGTTTGCCTTTGGGCTAGTCGTACAGATTTTTCAGTATCTTGACCACACATACACCGGACTGGACTGGCAGACAGAAACAGGCTTTTTTGCCTACTCCTGTGTAATCGGTATCCTTCAGGCAGCTTTTATCAGCCTCTTTACCGGGACGGAATATAGCGACGGTACGATCCGCAACAAACTGATTCTGGGACACAGCCGCAGCGCCATATACCTTGCCGTACTGATCGTAAACACAGCCGCCGGGCTTTTGATGTGTATCGCCTTCATGTTCGGCTCACTGCTGACCGGCCTGCCCCTGTCCGGCTTTTTTACCAATGATATCCGGATGATCCTCGTGATGGTTCTGTGTACTTTTTTCATGACTCTGTCCTTCACATCACTGGCTCATCTGACAGCTATGCTCTGCCAGAGCCGGGCGGCTGCATCTGTGATCAATCTTCTGTGCGTATTTCTCCTGCTGTTCTCCTCCGTCATGATCCAGGCACGGCTGCAGGAACCCGAATTATATGAATATTATTATCTGAACGATGCGGGGGAAGTAAGTCTGAGTGATCCGGAGCCCAATCCCGGCTATCTTCGTGGTACGAAGAGGCAGGTATATGAATTCCTGGATGATTTTCTTCCCACAGGACAGTCCCTTGCACTAACGCAGCTTGAAGTGGAAAATCCTCTCAGACTGGATCTTTACTCCGCAGCAATCACCATTGTATCAACAGGCGTTGGGATCTTCGTATTCCGCAGGAAAGATATCAAATAAAATTCAAACCGGGCAAACACGGTTCAGAAAAGTTTTAAGGAGATTTTGTATGGAATTCTGGTTATGGCTCACTGTTTTCATTCTCCTGGCTGCCGTCCTGTATCTGGCAGTCAGTCTCTGGCTTATCAGAAAATCGGCAGAGGAAATTCTGAATACACTGGAAGACAGTCTTTCTTCTGACACCAATGTTCTCATCAGTATATCAAGCCGCGACCACAGCATGAGAAAACTTGCGGACAGACTGAATAAAGAACTAAAGAAACTAAATTATGAACGGCGCCGCTATCAGATGGGCGACTGGGAACTGAAAGACACCATAACCGGGATCTCTCATGATCTGCGCACTCCGCTGACTGCGGTCTGCGGTTACCTGGATCTTCTGGATAAAGAAGATCTCTCCGGAGATGCCGCACGTTATCTGAAAATCATCCGAAGCCGCACCATGACTCTGCGTCAGCTGACAGAGGAGCTCTTCCGCTACACGGTCTCCGCTTGCCCCACATCCAGCGGATCCGGTTCTTCCGGAGATCCGGTCATTTTAAACCGGGTTCTGGAGGACAGCATCTCCACATTCTACGCAGCCCTGATCAGCCGGAAGATCACGCCGGAGATCTGCATCTGCGAGGAAAAAGTTTCCCGGATTCTAAACCGCAGCGCTCTCTCACGTATTTTCGGAAACATTATCAGCAATGCCCTGAAATACAGCGACGGCGATCTCCGGATCACCCTGGAAGGAAACGGAACCGTCACATTCTCAAACCACGCCTCCCGGCTTGACGAAGTCAAAGTCGGAAGGCTGTTTGACCGCTTTTATACAGTGGAAACCGCATCGCAGGAATCCACCGGACTGGGGCTTTCCATCGCACGGGCGCTGACCGGGCAGATGCACGGTACAATTACGGCAGAATACGAAAACGGGGTGCTGACTGTGCGGGTGGTATTTCCCGATTAACTATATCATTCTGTTGAAATACTCCTGCGTAACCTGGAGCTGCTTTTTCAAAATCATCTTCCACATAGCAGGATGAATCTCTCCGCTTCCCTTGGAAACTTTTGTACGCCGAATGCTGCCGTCTGCGTCTATTTTTCTATAAAAGTAGTGATCTGTGTCTTTGTACATTTCCCACCCATCCCGCTCGCAGAATCTCTTTAGTTCTTTCCATCTCGGCATACAATACCCTCTCCTATTTTCTCCGCATCATCCGTGATCAGCGCTTTAAATATATAGGGCACATGTCCCTTTCTGTTCGGCGCTTTGCTGTACATCTGGTAATTCTCATAATACTCTGATGCATAATCCATAATCGAGTAAGCAAGCAGCCTTCTCGCAGCTGCCTCCGTGGGTGCATTCTCCACCAGATCAATTTCATTCAGAGAAAGCGTAACTGACCCGTCCTCTTCATCAAACCGTTCTGCAGTAAAGGTGTAGCCGTCCAGAATTTCCTGCATTGTTTCCAGATTTGACAACCACATTCTGTCCCGTGTTCTTTTTATAAACTTCGGCTTATCATGAACGACAGAATCAACCACACTGCTCCATTCTTTTCTTACATCCGTTGCATTTTCCATTACCATTTCTATCATCTCCTTTTCGTACCTCCATTATAGCAAAAGTGTACACTATGTCAACAGTGTACACTTTTAATTATATGTCATTCATTCTGTTTTATTCTCAAAATCAGCTGCCTGCCAATTTTAATTCGAACTTATTATGTATACCAGGCACGCTCCTAGCAGCCCAGAATTTCTTTCACCGCCGCAGCAATCTCGTCATCCTGACAGTTTGCGAAGAAATATTCCTGGAATTTCTCACCGCTTAATGCTCCTTTGACAAGATCCTGATCCAGTTCTTTTAAGATATCTGTCAGCTTTCTGTAAGATACCGCTCTCACACCGTCGAGGATCTTCTTGTTGCGCTGCTCCGGTACGGCGCGCTCTCTCGGATATCCCTGTCCGCTCTCTTCCACATACAGTTTTTCAAAGATATATTCCAGGTTCAGGTCGCCGCCCCATCCGTATCCTTTGGCAAACGGGATGGCGATCGCATTTCCGTCGTTGATCTGTGCAAATGTGTAAGCGTCAAGCGGGTCTTCCACATGTCCGCAGATTACGCCCGGGAAAGAATTGCAGGCGAGCATCGCGCCTTCTCCGGTTCCGCATCCTGTGATCACATAATCCACAGCTTTGGAGTTCAGCAGCACTGCCGCAAGAATTCCCACCTGTACATATGTAAGCTGGCACTCGTCGTCTGCCGTATACATTCCATAGTTAAATACTTCGTGTCCCATAGGTTCCACAACTTTTTTCAGCGCGTTGCAGATCACTTCATTTTTTGCCGCCTGGCTGTTCTCATTGATAAGTGCGATTTTCATCCTTATCTTCCTCCTGATCATCTGAAATTTACGCACCGTATCATTCTTACGGTACTCATGCGAAAAAGGACTTCCCGCGATGGTTCGGTCCTCTCCCTCATTTTTTTCTTATTGTAACATAAGAAATAAGCAATTTCCCGTGTTTTATTTGCAAAAATGTTGCAAATCTTTTCATCCTTTATGCTCTGCTTCTGTCACTGCATCTCCTCCCCGTCCTCAATCAGCAGGGCATCGAGCTGCTTCATGTCCTCCCCGTCAATCTCATAATCCCCGTCATCATTCCTTCTTACATGCAGGGTGATATCCTGTGCCGCCCCGTAGAGGGGACCGTTGTCCATTCCTTCTTTGAGCACCTCGTAGTAAATGCGGTACACCTCTGTCTGCATTTCCTCATCTCCGGGCATGGCGCCGCCCTGCATGACACTGTCCGTGATCTGCTGCGCATATTCCTCCGCCCGCCGGGTAAACGTCTCATATGTATCCACAAACAGGCTGACCGGCTTCACTTTCAGAGGCACTGCAAAGCTTCCGTCCTCTTCCTTCTGCGCTTCTCCCACCGTGTAGTTCACGCTTCTGGCGATCTCCCCGAAAAGCTCCCGGTACTGGGGCTGCAGATCTTCCGGCATGGCGGATGACTCGAACTCTCCCATGGTAGCGTCCAGATTGTTTTCAAACACTGCGTCCGCCTCTTCTTCCGACGCCCCGGTGATCTCCATATATTCTTCCGTCTCATTTTTATAAGAAACGTCAAGCACCGCCTGCACATAGGCGGAAGCGTCAAAACGGTTCAGCCAGAGATATACTCCGATCCCGACCGCCGCCACTATGCAGAGGGCAAGAACTATGACCGCTGCTTTTTTTCCTGTTATTTTTCCCATATCTTTCCTCCCTGGATTTCTGTTATTTTCACACCGCAGTATAACATCCCGGTACAGGAAAAAAGGGCGAATCCTGTCGCCCTTTTGAGAAATTTCTGTTTACTCGATCCTCTGATAGCAATCCACGGTCAGCGTGGAGTTGGACCGTTCGTCCGTTACCGATGCACGGATCTCGTCGGAGTAATTCAACGGGTAAAGAAGCGGCTGCAGATCCAGCTCTTCCGGAACCAGTTTCTGTCTCCACTGTTCGATTTCTTCCGGCGTATCATACCACTGCATACTCACGCCGCCTGAAGCTCCCGCTCCGGAAGCGAATACGGTGCGGCGCACTTCCACAGATGTTATCGCGTAACCGGCAATGGTTCTGTCCGTCTGCACGCCATACTTTTCCAGAAGCCGGCAGGACCGCTCGAAAAACGGATAGATCACGAGCTGGCCGGAGTTCCTTACATTTTCTCCTGTAATCTCCACAAATCCCAGAGGGAGAGACGATGTCAGCTGTCCCATAGTCATATCCAGAATATCCTCACGGTAAGCCTCCACCAGAGTGTCTTTTTCCTCAGCGCTGAGTTTCATTACATTTTCCGTCACCCCGTCGTTCCACGAAAAACGTTTTTCTCCCGTATTCTCCAGTTTCATCCCCGGATAGGCGATCTCCTTGTACTCTTCCGTATCATAGACCGAAGCAAACGCCATCAGATCCTCCTGTTCCACCGGATAACGGCGGTACTTTCTGCTCCCGTCCTTCATGTGCCAGCACACCACGGCCTGGGTATATTCCCCGCTCATATCCCGGTGCTCTCCCTGTTTCTCTTTTTCGAGAAGGGAAGACGCCCATGCGGTTCCCGCCGTCTTTCCCTCACCGGAAAGGACGTACTGATCCAGCTGGTCATCAATCTCCACTCTTCCGCCTTCCAGAACAATACTGGAATAATAATGGTTGTTCATCCCAAGCCCGTATATGCTCACCGCCATACTGCTGACTTCGCCCTCTCCCGGGAAATATCCGTCATACACGGAGGCTCCCGCAAGAAACAGCCCTGCTACGATCCCCGCAGCCCCGCAGGAGGAAACCATCTGCCATCTGCGGCGGAAGAAACATCCCTTATTTCTTCCGGTCACCGCCCCGAATACTCCATGGACAACCGCAGCCGCAATCGCACCGGAAGCCACCGCTGCTGCGCCGGCGAGCGCTGTATTCAGGGAATCCCCGGATGTGTTTCCGCCATTTCCCATCAGCTCCGTCACAAAGCTTCCCATCCACGCTCCGGCAAAAAAGGAGAGAACCCACTGCGCGCACCGCTCGGAGGCAGGAAGCGCGAACGCCCTTCCGGAACCTTCGGTTTTCCGCTTTTTCTGTGCCGCGGCAAAGAGAAGGAACGAAAAGACAATCCATAGTACCGCCGCCAGAATATGCCCTTTTTCCGGGAAGAATCTCATCAGGTCGGCCTTCTCATAATAACTGCCGCCTCCCAGGGCACCGCCAAGCGCCATGGGGTCAAGCACCACCGTCAGGTTTTCAAGAAGGGGGATCCTGTAGTAAGTATGAAAATAATGTTCCGCGTAAGCTGTCAGGGTATAGCCGGTAAAAATCCCTCCCCCGACGATCAGGAAGAGACAGGTCAGCGCCGCGGAAAATCCGTGCCCGCACACCGCCGCAGACAGAACCGCCAGATGATAAAAAACCAGAAATACCAGAGCCGAAATCATCACCGCCGTCCCTGTATACCCTGCCGCATACGCAGCAAACTGCATGTCGATCATGCTCTGATACAGACCGCAGGCAGTCAGCACGATCGCCATGGGGATCAGAAAATGAATCAGACCGTGGACATATCTGCTCCAGAACACGGTTTCCCTTTTCACCGGGAGACTGTAATAGAAATCAAGCTTTTTCGGCTGAAAAAGATAAAAGAATTCGATAAATCCAAGGGCAAGTCCGAGTATTTCACTGATCCAGATCAGTTCCCTGCTCCCCGCTCCGAAGAAATTATAGTTTGTGTCAAGCGTAAGCTGGGCCGCTGCCAGGAATCCGTAGATCAGGAGGAGCCCCCACGACAGGAACGCCGCCGCGTGCCCGCGCCCCGCCTCTCTGATCCATTTACTGAAGTACTTTTCTGATGTCATAACCGGTATCCTCCATTTTCGCAATAAACGTTTCTTCCAGACTTAAGGGGATCTCTTTCATGAACAGCGGTCCCAGGCTCCGGATCTCCCGCACGATCTCCTCTGTCCCGTCCGTCACTGTCAGGGTAATAAAATTCTCCACCTGGCGGACTCTTAAGACACGGGGATCGTTTTTCAGTCTGTCCAGGTTCGTCTGATCCGGAAATACACACTGGAATTTGCGGACATGTTCTGCCCTCTCCCGCAGATCTCCCGCCGTCACTACACCGCCCTTGTGCAGAATGGCAATGTTCCCGCAGAGATCTTCCAGGTCCCCCAGCTTGTGGGAAGCCATAATAACCGTAAAATTCCGCTGTTCCATGGCTTTTTTAAACAGGTTCTTCATCACCTCTGTCACAATGGGGTCCAGACCGTCAAACACCTCATCGCAGAGAAGATATTTTGTCCCGGAACAGAGCGCCATAATCAGAAATGCCTGTCGCTTCATCCCCTTGGAAAAAGTCCTCAGCGGACGCATGGTGTCGAGATTCAGCGTTTCTGCCATATACTGCGCCTCCTCCCCGTCCATGTCCGGATAGTGGTTCCCGTACAGCCGGATCATGGAATTCATGGATGCATTGGGAAAATAATAGGGATCATCGGGCAGATAGAAAAACTGTTTCCTGCAGGACGGGCAGAACAGATCCTCCTCCCCGTCAATCTGTATCTCTCCGGAATCCGCCTCCAGAATACCCGCGAGAATACGCAGAAGCGTGGTCTTCCCGGCGCCGTTTGTCCCCAGAAGTCCGAACATCTCCCCGTCCGGTATATCAAGCGTAATATGATTCACCGCGCAGATATCGTCAAAATTTTTTGTCAGTTCACTGATATGTATCACAGACAGCTCCCCTTTCTTCTCCTGTTTTCTGTCATGTTTTTCTGTTATCTGTTCTGTTTTTATGCCGTTTTCCACAGAAAGCCCCGGACCTGTCCACATCAGTTTTCAGACCTGTCCGCTGCTGTGATTATAACATTGTTACAATTTTATTACAACATCAGTGCTATATATTAATAATTTATTAATATATAACCTGGATTTATATTGAATCCTCCCCCGCTGTGTTCAAAACATATGAAGTCTTCTGAAAATGACCGCCTGAAAGAGCATTACGGCACCACTGTTGAGATTCCTGTCTGCCGCATCGGCGCCACCATCGGCGTTCACGCCGGCCCCACCTCAATCGGGTATGGACTTATCCGGCACGCGCAGCTCCCCGGCGGAGAATAAAAAAACGGGAGATACACCGCTGAATTACAAACCATATCATTCAGCCTGTGTATCTCCCGAAATTTTCTCTGCTTTTTATTATACCTTATATCATACTTTCTGTTATGATTTTCTTTACGCCTTATATATCTGCCCCTGTCGTCAGTCCTGCAGATCAAAGCGGATCTTCATATATGCCCGGATCTCATCCACACATTTCTTAAATCCGAGTTTTCCACTGTTCAGACAGAGATCGTAGTTTCTCGCATCTGCCCATTCATGTCCGGTGTGGTAACGGTAGAAGTCTCCTCTGTACTTGTCTGTCTTTTCGATGTATTTCTGCATCTCCTTCTCCGTCATACTGTGGCGCTCCATAGCGCGGTCCAGACAGAACTGCCGGTCCGCATGAACAAACACGCTCACCACATTCGGATAATCCCGGAGCACATAATCTGCACACCGTCCGATAATCACACAGGATTCCTTCGCAGCCAGTTCCTTGATTATCTTCGCCTGATAGTTGAACAGATTGTCATCTGAGACAAAATCCCGATCCTCCGGAGTAAGCAGTTCTCCGTCATAAGGACGGCTCAGGATCTTAAACCAGGGCGCATGTCTCATTTTCTCGTCCGACATGCCGAACAGCCGCTCGTTGATGCCGCTGTCCTCGGAAGCCATGCGCAGGATCTCCCTGCTGTAGCAGTTGATGCCCAGCTCCTGTGCCAGCATCGCACCGATTGTCTTACCGCCGCTTCCGTACTGCCTCGAAACTGTAATCACAATATTTCTCATAAGATGCACCCCCTATTCGCCGAGATAAGCTTTCTTGATGGAATCATCTTCCAGAAGATCTTTTGCCTTTCCTTCCAGTACGATGTTTCCTGTCTCCAGAACATATGCACGGTCCGCAATGGAGAGTGCCTTTTTCGCATTCTGCTCTACAAGAAGAACCGTAGTTCCGCTCTTGCTCACCGCCTGGATAATATCGAAGATCTCATTTACCAGAATCGGTGAAAGTCCCATGGACGGCTCATCCATAAGAATGATCTTCGGCTTTGACATCAGCGCGCGCCCCATAGCGAGCATCTGCTGCTCACCGCCGCTTAAGGTTCCCGCCATCTGGTTCTTTCTCTCCTCCAGACGCGGGAATCTCTCATAGACATTTTTCAGGCTCTCCTCGATCTCATTTCTGTCTTTCCTTGTATAGGCGCCCATCTTCAGGTTCTCATATACACTCAGCTCCGAGAACACCCGGCGCCCCTCCGGCACATGCGCCATTCCCATGGAAACGATCTTGTGCGCCGGAACTTTTGTAATGTCCTTTCCCTCGAACATAATGCTGCCTTTCTTCGGAGACAGCAGGCCGGTAACAGTGTGCAGGATCGTCGTCTTTCCCGCGCCGTTGGCGCCGATCAGTGCGATGACCTCCCCCTGGTCTACATGGAAGGATACCCCCTTGATCGCCTGAATCACACCGTAATATACTTCCAGATCTCTGACTTCAAGCATTGACATAGCAGTTTCCCTCCTATTCTCCCAGATATGCCGTGATAACCTGCGGGTTGTTCAGCACATCTGTTGTTTTTCCCTGTGCAAGCACTTCTCCAAAGTTCAGAACAGTAAGCCGCTCGCAGATTCCGCTGACCAGTTTCATATCATGTTCGATCAGCAGGATTGTCATATGGAAATTCTTTCTCACAAACCGGATCATCTCCATCAGCTCCCCGGTCTCATTAGGGTTCATGCCCGCTGCCGGCTCATCCAGAAGAAGGAGTTTCGGCTCTGTGGCGAGGGCCCTGGCAATCTCCAGTCTTCTCTGCTTTCCGTAGGGAAGATTTGCCGCGGTAAGGTCTGCCTCCTGATCCAGGTTGAACACTTTCAAAAGCTCCATCGCCTGCTCGTCCATCTCACGCTCCACCTTCCGGTAATTGGGAAGCCGCAGGATCCCCTCGATGGTGGAATAGTGATGTTTGTTGTGAAGTCCTGCCTTTACATTATCCAGAACGCTCAGTTTCTGGAAAAGCCGGATATTCTGGAATGTCCTGGCGATTCCCGCCTTGCTGATATCGATGGTCTTCTTCCCCGTGATGTCCTGCCCGTCAAGGAGAACCTTCCCCGTATCCGGCTTATACACACCGGTCAGAAGGTTGAATACCGTCGTCTTTCCCGCTCCATTCGGACCGATCAGGCCGTAGAGCTCTTCCTTTTCGATAGAAATGTCAAATCCATTTACCGCACGGAGACCGCCGAAGGAAATACCGAGATTTTTCACATCCAATAATGCCGCCATTATTTCACAGCCTCCTTTTTCCTCTTTCCGAAGGAAAGGTATTTTTCTCTCCACTCGATCGCCTTGGGAGCCCAGTTAAAGAGCATCATAATAATCAGGACAATCGCGTAGATCAGCATTCTGTAATCGTTAAGTCCGCGGAGCATCTCCGGGAGAAGGGTCAGGATCACAGCCGCAATAATCGATCCGCGGATGCTTCCGATTCCGCCCAGGACAACGAATACGAGAATGGAGATGGACATATTATATCCGAAGTTGTTGGTGTTCGCAGTCAGTGTGGAGAGGTTGTGCGCATAGAGAACGCCGGCGCCTCCTGCCAGTGCTGCGGAAACCGTAAACGCCATCAGCTTGTATTTTGTCACATTGATGCCGATGGACTCCGCTGCAATCCGGTTGTCACGGATTGCCATAATCGCACGTCCGTCCCTGGAATTAATCAAATTCATCACAATGAAAAGTGTAATCAGGATCAGAACCACTCCGATCAGGAATGTAGCGTCCCTCGGTGTTCCCGTAATCCCCTGAGGTCCGTTCATGATTACCGTCCCGTCCGGTTCCATGTTCAGGCTCATCACATCCTTTGTAGAGAAGTGGAAACCGTTGGAATCCACACCGATGAACATGACATTGACCAGATTCTTGATAATCTCGCCGAATGCAAGAGTGACGATAGCCAGGTAGTCTCCTTTCAGGCGGAGTACCGGGATTCCGATAATGATTCCAAACACTGCCGCCACCGCAATACCGATCAGCAGGGCCAGGAAGAACCGCAGCGGCGCCACTGTGATAACGTCTTTCATGCATTTCGAGAAAAATGCGCTGGAAAAGGCGCCCACACACATGAATCCCGCATGTCCCAGACTGAGTTCACCCAGGATACCGACAACAAGATTCAGGGAAACCGCCAGTATTATATAGATACACAGCGGTACCATCAGACCCTGGAGCAGGCTGGAAATATTCCCCGTACTGATCAGAATCTGCATAACGAGGAACGCGACGATCACGATTCCATAGGTAATCATATTGCTTTTTGTAGTTTTCTTCATATTCTTTAACTTTTTCATCTTCCCTGTCACCTACACTTTCTCCTGAATCTTTTTCCCTAAAATTCCAGTAGGTTTCACAAGGAGCACAATAATCAGCACTGCAAACACAAGGGCGTCCGCCATCTGTGATGAAATGTAGGCGCGTCCCAGAATCTCGATCACACCGAGAAGAATGCCGCCGACAAACGCTCCGGATATGGATCCGATGCCTCCGAATACCGCAGCCACGAACGCCTTGATTCCCGGCATGGCCCCTGTATACGGATCCAGGCTCGGATAGGCGGAACAGAGAAGCACGCCTGCGACCGCCGCCAGAGCGGAACCAATCGCAAAGGTCAGGGCGATGGTACCGTTTACATTAATTCCCATCAGCTGTGCAGCGCCGCGGTCTTCCGACACCGCGCGCATTGCCTGTCCCGGTTTGGACTTCTGCACAAACAGAGTCAGCACAATCATGATCACGATACATGCCGCAATCGTCACGATCGTAACACCGCTGATCTTAAGCTGTCCTCCTGCAAGGCTTAATCCGCTCCATTTCACAACAGACGGAAATGTCTGTGTATTTGCGCCGAATACAAGCAGCGCGATATTCTGGAGCAGATAGCTGACACCGATTGCCGTGATCAGCACCGCCAGAGAAGACGATGCATTCCGCAGAGGCTTATATGCAATCCGCTCGATCACAACGCCGAGTACCGTACATACCACTACCGCGATCAGAATTGCCGGAAGAACCGGGACGCCAAGCTGGGTCATACTGATCAGCGCCGTGTATGCACCGATCATAATGACATCCCCGTGGGCAAAATTCAGCATCTTAGCAATACCGTATACCATGGTATATCCAAGAGCAATGATCGCATAGACGCTTCCCAGGCTTAATCCATTGATCAGATACGATATAAAGCTCATAGTCATTCCCTCTCATCTTTATTTTATCTATAGTTTTCGCGTATCGGTTAATTATATCACAGCCGTCGCAAGGATGGCAATAAAAAAAATCAATGTGCGCCGCCGTGGATCAGCTCCAGAGCGCGCTTCAGTTCCGCCGCATCCGTCTGTCCAGGAGCCGAAGCCCTTCCCGCTGTGCCGAACGTAACTGCCGATCCGAATACGCCTCCGCCAAGCCGGCTGATCACTCCCAGAGCGCCCATGGCCATCGTGATGACAGGACATTTTGCATATTTTTCCGTCATCTCCTGCGTAGCCGAAAGCAGAGTCAGGACATCCCTCCTGTTCTGCGGCATGACTGCAATCTTCACAATATCTGCCCCAGTCTCCTGCATCCGGCGCAGCCGGGAAATAATTCTCTCCTCCGGAGGCGTCTTTTCAAAATCATGGCTGGACGCAACCACCTTCACACCGCATCCGTGCGCTGCCTCTATAATCTCTTCTGCTGTTCCGGTGTCCTGTACGTTTTCTTTCCCGCCGAACACTTCCACATCCACCAGATCCGCCAGCCTTGTCCTTATGACATTTCTGTTCAGTTCCACATAAGCATCCGGTTCCACGTCCTTCTCTCCGCCTTCCTTCGCCGTGCGGAAAGTAAACAGAAGAGGCATCTCTCCAAGTTTTTCCCTGAGAATTTTCAGCATCTTTTCCACCTCAGCCGGGCAGAAAACATTCTCATACCAGTCTGCTCTCCACTCCGCCAGATCTGCCGCACATTGCCTGAGCATCTGTGCCTGCTGCACGATCTCCTCTTCTGTTCTTCCTGTAATCGGAACGCATATCTTCGGCATTCCCGCTCCGATTTCCACATTTCTGACCTTTACAGTCTTCATTGTTCTTCTCCTCCGGTTTCAAATCAAAACCGGGGAGATGTGTTTTTCTCTCTCAGCACATCTCCCCGGTCGTTTTTCATCACATTTCAGCCCGGCGTCTCTCCGGCGGACTTCTGCAACTCTTACATTACAGTGTAAGCTCCGTCATGAATTACAACAACGGTAGGCTCTTTGGATGGCTCGCCGTCCTCGCCCCATGTGATCTGCTTTCCTGTAAGACCGTCAACAGTAATCTCTGTCATTGCAGTCTTCATTGCATCACAAATATCGGAAACGCTCATATCCGGCGTAATACCTGCCTTCTCTGCCGCTGCCTTGATTACATACAGGCAGTCGTAAGCATCTGCTGCAAACTGAATCGGGGTATCACCGAACTCAGCTTCGTAATTCGCAACAAATGTCTGTGTCGCCTCATCATCTGCAGTCGGAGTAAACGGTGTCAGGAACATAACGCCCTCTGCAAGCGATGCGTCAAATCCGTCCAGGTTAAGGATTCCATCCATACCGTCCACGCCAAACCACTTCGGCGCATATCCCATTCTGTCTGCCTGAGCAAGAATCAGGGAAGCCTCCTGATAGTAAATCGGAAGGAATACAAGCTCAGCGCCTGCATCTTTTGCCTTCTGAAGCTGTACATTGAAATCGGAATTGCTGTCAGATGTAAATGCCTCTGCAGATACAATCTCCAGTCCCTTCACATCAGCCTCAGCCGCAAAATTCTGATAAATACCTGTAGAATATGTGCTTGAGCTGTCGTAGATCACACCGATCTTTGTAGCCAGTCCGTTATCTGCAATGTAATCTGCAGAAACAGTACCCTGGCTCGGGTCTGAGAAGCACATACGGAATGCATTGTCATACTGAACACTTTCCACAGATGTAGCTGACGGAGTGAACTGGAACATATTGTCCACATGTGTCTCCTCAACTACCGCAACACACGGAGTGGAAGTAACTGTTCCGACCAGCATCTGCATTCCCCAGTCTTTCAGAGTATTGTAAGCATTCACGGATTTCTCGGAATCACTCTGGTCATCCTCAAACTGATAGGAGATCTGGTATCCGTTGATTCCGCCTGCCTCGTTGATCTCATCAACTGCAAGCTGAATACCGTTCTTTACTGCTGTTCCGTAGATTGCGTTATCTCCTGTCGTAGGTCCGATGCCACCGATCATGAATGTATCGGAACCTGTAGATCCTGAATTACTGTTGCCGTCTCCACCGTTGCTTCCGCATGCAGCCAGGGAAACAACGAGTGCCGATGCAAGTGCAACACTTGCTGCTTTTTTCATCATTTTCATAATAATAACTCCTCCTTCTTTCGCTGCTAATGGATATATTAACCTTGAAGGAGGAGTTTGTCAAGCGAAAAAACAGATTGCGCTCTATTTTTTTATTTCTACGCCACAATAAATCTGATATCTTTCAGGTGATACAGCGGAACCAGCGGAATCAGGATAGGCGTGCTCTCCAGTATCTTCTTTCTCGCTTCATCAATAATCTTTTAGCACATTCTTTATTTTTTCTGAAAATTATTGCAGACAGCAAAAAAAAGCCGTAAGTACGAAGCAGCTTTAAAACATCACGTTCCGATAATATATCGTCCAAAACTGTTTTGGCTGTTTCCTGCTTACGGCGTTTGCATACACCATACATAACATGTCTTATAATCATAATTTTTCAATGTGATTGATTTCATACCTGATAATAACTGAACACATCGAATGCCCGCGCATCATCGGTCACTGCGTTGAGCACAAGAGGCCGTGACAGATCCAGGCTGAAGATTCCCAGGAAGGATCTGGCGTCAATTGTTTTTCTTCCGGAGATCAGATCGAACTCTCCCTTAAAATCAGCGATTTCTCTCGAAAACTTTTCTACCATATCGACGGATTCAAAACGGATATTCATTGTTTTTTTCATATTCCCTACCTCCTGAAAAAGAAAAGAGACAACAAATACGCTGTCCGTCTCTGGACCAACTTATTTATTGTCTCTTTCTTCTGCAACTGCAGTTACAAATTTTTATAGATGTATTCTATCAGATTCGACGGGGAAGGTCAAGAACTTTTTTCATTAACCTTACCTGATCCCGTGCTTTACAATATCCGCCTGCACGCTTCCCTTCACATCAAACACGATCCGGTCTGCCGTCTGGGGCGTCAGGATGAGAGATGTCATCACGTTCTCTCCATCGTTTGCGAAGATCTCTGCAGAATACCGGTCAAGCAGAATCCTAAGCCGGATCTTTCCTTCCCGGATTCTGACCTTCATGCTGCGCCGGCATACACAATCCCTGCGCAGCCCGGACCATGTCCGGTCAAAGCTAAGGATTTCATTTTCCGGATCAAGGCTTATCTCCGTATAGAAGCGCTCGTCCTTTGCCACAAGAATCCGAAGACCGCTGCAGTCTGACACATCCAGGTCCAGGGAAAGGTCCATCACTCTCCCTCGGATTCCCTCCAGCTCCATCTCTCCCCGGAGAGTTTCGCCCCTGTATTCTGTCCGATCCGTATAGTACGCTTCCAGTTCCCTGACCGGAACTGCGCAGAGTCTTCCATCTCTTACTGACAGTTCTCTGGGGCAGGTCATCATGCCGTTCCAGCGGTGTCCTTCCGGGAACAGATTCATGTCCCAGGATTTCATCCAGGCAATCATTATTCTCCTGCCATCCGCTGTCCCAAGGGTCTGGGGCGCATAAAAGTCAAGCCCGTAATCCGGAGACTGAACCATTTCCCTGTGGAACTGATATTTCTCCCTGTCATAGCTTCCGATCAGTCCGATCACACCATTTCCGTTGTGGAACTCCAACCCCTCTGCCATCATGTCCTGAGGCGATGTAAGAAGGATTTGCTTTTCGTCCAGTGGGAAGAAATCCGGGCACTCCCACATTTTTCCGTATCTGTTTTCGCATTTATCAAGAATGGAACAGAATTTCCAGTCCTTCAGATCCTCCGAGGAAAACAGGGCGATCTGTCCGCTTCCATCTGCCGCACGACTTCCCACTACTGCATAATACATCCCGTCCTCTTTCCACACTTTCGGGTCACGGAAATCCTCCAGGCTGCTTCCTTCCGGAAGCTGGGATGCCGTAATCACCGGATTCTCCTCTGCTTTCACATAGTCGATACCGTCGCCGACTGCCACGCACTGGTTCTGGCGCACTGCCTTTTTCCCATCGGGAAGGTCAATCTCCGATACCCCCGTATAGATCAGGACCTGCTTTCCATCCTTCTCCACAGCTCCGCCGGAGAAGACTCCCGCTTCGTCGTAAGGCTCATCCGGCGCAAGTGCTGCCGGGAGATACTCCCACTTCACGAAATCTTTTGTTTTCACATGTCCCCAGTGCATGGAATCCCATCCGGTTCCATAGGGATTATACTGGTAAAACAGGTGGTACTCGTCCTGATAGACGGAAAAACCATTTGGATCGTTCATCCAGCCCACCGGCACAGACATATGAAAAACAGGTCTCTGTTCCGCCGGTATTTTTGCTGTCTCTTCCTTTTCATATTTTCTTGCTCTGTCCAACTTTGTACTGCCCATTTACTTGTCTCCTGCTCTTTCTTTTAATTGTTTTCTTTTTTACTGATTCTCGCTGCCGAGAGATTCCTGATACTGGTCGAAATATTTCTGCTTGATGGCAAGATAGTCTGACAGACCGTAATCTTCCATTTTCTGCAGATATTCGTCCCATTCTTCCTCAATACCGCCGTTTAAGATCCAGTCCGCCTTCTTCTGCTCGGCATATTTTTTGATGTCCGTATCGTACTGGGACACTTTGTTGGTATCATCGATACTCATAAATACATTCGGGTAAACATACTCGCTTTTCATATCTTCCAGATAAATTTCATGCATGTTGTCCAGACGCCATTTTGCATCGTCGGGCTGGGTCACATACACATCATAATAGTCGTTGAGCACTGCCAGCGGTCCGTTCACCGACTGCGCCTGTCTGACCTCCACCGGTGACTCGTCTCCCAGGTCAAGATGCCTGAGCATCGGTCCGCCTTCCGCATTGGTGCTCATCTCAAATATATTGGCAGCGCCCTCTTCCCCGTAAGTTCCCCAGTTGTTCTGTATCGACTGAAGCGGCGCATACATCTGGTCGATCCATGCCGCAGCCAGAGCCGTGTCCCGGCAGCTGGTAGTCAGGACACAGCGTCCTCTGTCAAATCCGCTCGTCTCGCTGCCGTTCTGACGCGTAATGTTTACCAGGCCGTCGGGACCTGCAAGCGCCGGCATCATCACATAGTCGTCATAGTTGTCGATGTTTGCAATGTCCCAGGTAAAGCAAAGCCCGTATCTGTGGTTCTTTCCCTTTGCCACATAGGTTGACCATTCCTGGGTAAATGCCTCCGGATCAGTCAGCCCCTGCTCGACCAGGGAATGAAGCCACTCGATACCTTCCTTATATCCTTCCTGAACCGTCGTATAGATCACTTCTCCCTCATCAGTCACTGCGAAATGATCTGCCGTATCACCATATCCTTCTCCGAAACCGTTAATCAGGATCGCCGGATCCTGGTCGCCGTTGTTGATAATGAAGGACATGGGAATCACATCTCCCTGGATGTCAAACTCTTCCTCCAGAGCATCTGCATTATCCCGGAATGCGATCAGCGCCTGTTCCAGTTCATCCACGGTTTCCGGCACATCAATATCCAGGAAATCCAGCCACTTTTTGTTAATGTACGGAATTCCGCCGATTGCCTGAATAGCTTCCTTTCCCTCGCCGAGCTGCTCGATCCACGGGAAGGAATAAATATGTCCGTCAGGGGCGGTACACATGGTCCGGTACTCCGGATACTTTTCAAATACAGCCTGAAGGTTCGGCATATATTTGTCGATCAGGTCCTCCAGGGGAATGATGATTCCCTGCTTTGCATATCTTAACAGGTCATAATCGCTCATCCCCGCTGTAAACAGGCCGTCCGGCAGATTTCCGAACTGGGCAAGCGCCAGGTTCTTCTTGTCCGCAAACTGGTCGTCCACAAAACAGGTCCAGTCAATATGTACGTTTGTCTGTTCCTCCAGTCTCTGGAAGATCAGTTTTTCATTGGGCTCCTGGGTTGTCGTTGCCGGAGCGCTTGTGATAAAGGACAGTTCCGCCGTCTCTTCCAGCGGGAAAGCCACGTCCTCAACCGGGGTATCCGGATCCGGGTCTGCCCTGCGGGCGTCACTGCTGCTGCATCCAAACAGTGAAAATGTTAAAACGAAGGACAGTCCAAGCCCTGTCAGTCTTTTCCATCTCTTTTTCATTGATCATCGGCCTCCTCTAACCTTTTACGGAACCTACCATGATTCCCTTGTCAAAATACTTCTGGAAGAACGGATACATTACGATCAGCGGCAGACTTGATACAACAATCGTCGCATATTTCAAAAGCTCCGCAACTTTTGACATCTCCGCCGTGCTCTGGATATCTGCGATCATTCCCGGCTGCGGCGTATTCTGCACCAGAATGGATCTCAGCACAAGCTGCAGAGGCTGAAGGTCGGCATCGTTCAGATAGATCATGGCGTCAAAATAGCTGTTCCACATACCCACGAATGACCAGAGGGCAAGCACTGCGATGATCGGTTTGCACACCGGCATCATGATCTTGAAGAAATGCTGGATCTCATTGGCCCCGTCGATCGCGGACGCTTCTCTGAGCTCGCCCGGGATGGACTGGTAGTAGGTCCTTGCAAGAATCATGTTCCACACATTAAATGCTCCCGGGATCAGAATCGCCCAGATCGTATTGACCATGTGAAGGTTGTTGATCAGAATAAAGGTCGGGATCAGGCCGCCTCCGAAAAACATGGTGATAATAAATATAATGTTAAAAAACTTCCGTCCCACAAAATCTTTCTTCGACATGGGATAGGCTGCAAGCAGTGTTACAAAAACCGAGATAACCGTAAATGCCGCCGAATAGAACAGGGCGTTGAAAAATCCGCGCCAGATCATCTCATTTTCCAGGACTCTCCGGTATGCATCCAGTGTCCAGTCCGCAAAATGGAAGCTGATTCCCTGGTTATTGAGCACGTTCGGATCCATAAAGGATGCAATCACAATATATACAAGCGGGACGAAAACAGCCAGCACAAATAATCCGAGCAGCGTGTACCCGACGCCGAGAATAATGCGGTCCGATGTCCCGAGTTTCATTTTTCTTCTTGTTTCCACAAAACAGCCCTCCCTTTTATAATCCTTCTCCGTCGTTTAATTTCGACACGATCCAGTTCACAAGAATCAGAAGAATTACATTGATCACTGAGTTAAAAAGTCCTACCGCCGTTGAATAACCGTAATCGCCGTTCAGAAGACCGATCCGGTATACATATGTAGAAAGGATCTCGGAAGCCGGAAGGTTCATGTCTGTCTGCAGTGCATAGGCTTTCTCGAATCCGATGCTCATAATATTTCCCGCCTGAAGGATAAACTGAATCACGATAATGTTCTTGATTGCGGGCAGCTGCACATAGCGGATCTGCTGCAGGATATTGGCTCCATCCACAATCGCCGCCTCTTCCAGATCCTTGCTTGCGTTCGCCAGCGCCGCCGTGTACATAATGGAGGACCACCCTGCGGTCTGCCAGATGCCGCTGGCGATATAGATGGTACGGAACGCTTCCGGCATGGTCATCCAGTTTGTATTAATCCCGAGCAGTGAGTTGATCGGTCCCACCGGCGAGAGAAAGATGCGGACCATACCGCAGAGGACGATAACGGAAATAAAGTTGGGCGCGTAGATCAGAAGCTGAATCTTTTTCTTGATTCCCGCCCTGCGGATCTGATTTAACAGAAGCGCAAGAATTATCGGAATCGGGAATCCCCAGAGCAGTCCGTAGACGCTAAGCTTCAGTGTGTTCAGCAGATAATCCATAAAATCGGGCGAGGACAGGAACCTCTGGAAATACTCCAGTCCCACCCACGGGCTGCCCAGAACGCCCTCGATTACATTGTAATCCTCGAATGCAATCAGCACGCCACCCATGGGTCCGTATTTGAAAATCAGTGTCAGCAGAAGCCCGGGCAGCAGAAAAAATACGTAAAGCTGCCAGTTTCTTTTTACATACCTCAGTTTCTCCCCCGGCGATTGTCTCACAGCCGCCGTGGCTTTTTTCCGAAGAACTTTCATTTTCTTCTCCCTTCCTTTTACATTTGCACATTTTGTAACTTTCGACCGGTCATTTTATACATAGCGTTTTGTTATGTTGACATTATATTAACATCAATTATGCATAATGTCAACATTATTTTTACATTTTCACCATTATTTTATTGTGCATTTGCACACTTTCGTGTGAATTCATTTTACATAAAACAGCTTTCATATTATTATATTTTCTGATTGCACCTTCTCTATTTTACATTTGACAAATCTTCCATAATCTATTAAAGTAAATGTAACAGTAATTTCGCCGCTTTTCCGGGCGGCAGATCGGAGAACAGAATGGGTAAAAAAGTTACGATTCAGGATATTGCAGACAGCCTTGGACTTTCCAGAAACACTGTTTCAAAGGCATTGAATAATACCGGCGTACTGGCAGATGATACCCGCCGCAGAATTCTTGAGAAAGCTGCAGAAATGGGGTACAGCAGATTCATATACGTGCAGCAGGAACCTTTCATCCAGACAGGTGAGGTCAAAGAACTTGCGCTGATCACCCAGAATATGCCATATGGTTCCCATTTTGGAACCTTTGCTCTGAATACCTTTCAGGAGAAAATCAGCCAGAATAACTTCCGGCTTTCCATGTTTCCGGCACGTGACGAGGAAATTCGTGCCCTCCAGCTGCCTCTTGGCCTGGATAAAGATAACATTGAGGGAATCGTATGCATGGAGCTGTTTGACCCGGATTATATAGAAATGCTGGGATCGCTCGGTCTGCCTCTTCTCTTTGTCGATACGGCTTATGATACTGATTTTACACAGATTGACGCAGACTTTCTGCTGATGGAAAACCATGCCAGTGTGTTCCGGCTGACGGATACCCTTATTCAGAACGGGTTCCAGAGACTCGCATTTGCTGGCGACTGCCGTCACTGCCGTTCTTTCTTTGAACGCTATCAGGGATTTGCTGACGCGCTCAGGGCAAACGGACTCTCCCCGGTCAACACACAGTTTTCCGACCCGGATACTTTCTCTGATTCCGGACTCCTTGCAGAAGCCGTAAAAAGGCTTCTCGTCCTTCCCGACGCCTTTATCTGTGCAAACGACTTTGTCGCAGTTGACCTGATCCGTTCTTTCAAAAAACAGGGGATCCGTGTACCGGAAGATGTCCGCATTACCGGATTCGACAACGCCGCCGAATCCAGGATCATCGAACCACATCTCACTACCGTTGACATCCCCAGCTCTAAAATGGGATATATTGCTGCGGATATGCTGCTTTCCCGGATCGCAGATCCGGAGATTCCCTACCGGATTACCCATGTGCGGACAACAGTAAAGTACAGGGAGTCCACAGGTATTCTGAAGATATAAAAGGGAGGAAAAATCCTCCCTTTTTTTGTGCGGATATCTGCCATAAAACAGATAAAAAGAACCTCTGGGATATTACTCCCAGAGGTCCCGGTATCTGCCGTACTTTTATCATGTACCTTCAAAACTACATACAAAGAATCAATCATCCGTCTGTTCCCTTC
>CBJMC01400__coassemble_835_pt1 | contig 28114 bp, 28 predicted proteins | sample CBJMC01400__metabat2_high_PE_029 | metagenome-assembled genome bin CBJMC01400 | reverse complement strand
AGCAATTGTCAATGTTTTTTCTATTTTTTATTTATTTCAGACAATTCACACAATTTGCTCTTTTTCCGTCCTTTATCCCCTCATTTCATTTCTTCTATTATAATATATCGGCTTATTTTTGCTTTACTGCAAAAAAAACGAATAGCTTCACAGCATTTTGCTGCTTGTGCCTTCATTTTATAATCGAATTATCGCGCAATGCTTGACAAAGCATTCTCACCGCCTAAAATAAAATCAGGTATCCAACGCATCAAAACTCGACGTACAGATACCCTTATAATTAAAAGAATAAACGGAACCATGTTCCGGTATCTACTCAAAGGAGGAAAACTGAATGAATTTTTCACACAATGAAAACCAGATTGCACTCTATTCTGAAACAAATGAACTGTTAGCTGAAATCACTTTTCCCTATCTTGACAGCAAAACAGTCGATGTAAACCATACGTTTGTTGACAGCTCTCTGCGGGGACAGGGCATTGCAGGAAAATTAATGGAAGAGCTGGTTAAAGACTTAAACGAACGCGGACTTAAGGCAGTACCATCCTGTTCCTACGCTGCCGGCTGGTTTGAAAAACATCCGGAATACAAAGATCTTGTACAATAGAAATTCTTTTCGTTCCATAATGTGGCGGCTGCACAGCCAGGAAATCGTAAGCAGTATGATTGCCAGGATTGCAAATACAGCCGCCACCCCTGCATTTCCTGCTATTCCAACATCCCTTTTGCATCCTCTGTCATGGTAATAAGCCGTCTGTATTCCTCCCGGAGCATGTCTTTCCCCTGCTCTGTAATTATATAGGATTTCCTTCTGCCCTCCTCCGCTGTTTTCCGGATCACTCCGTTTTCCTCGAACTTTGCCAGCATCGCATAAAGGGTGCCGGGGCCGACGCGGACTCTGCCTTTCGAGATCTGTTTCACCTTTTCCATAATATCCACGCCGCAGCACTCCTGCATCAGCGCAAGAAGGATATAATACATCGGTTCCGTCAATGTCTGAAACTGCTCTCTTGCCATCTGTTATCCACATCCTTCCTGATCTCCGGCTCTTTTTTCCTCAACTTCAACCTCTGTGTTCACAGCCGCCTTCATTTACAGCCCCAACTTCTCTCTCACGATCCCGATCTGTTCTTCATCGAGTGGTTCATCTACATGTATCACCAGCACTGCCCCGTCATACCTTACACGGTAACTCCGTGTATCCAGTAATGTACCGGTATCTTCATCATGCCAGCGTCCCATATAGGCCTCCCTGGCGCCCCAGAGTTCCGCGCACTCTTCATCGTTCTCTGCTGCTTTCGTTTCATCGCGCCACACATATTCCAGTATCTGCGGGAACTCGGAACGGTAAATCTGATAATTCAGCCTGTCTGCCCGGTCCCATTCTCCGTCGCCGCTATCATCCACGTCATAATACAGCACAGCATACGTCAAGTTTCCCAAAAAACTTTCCATATATTCATACTTTGCATACGAAACTTCTCCATCCAGCTCCCGGTAGTCCGTCTGCCGGAGGGGCAGTTTTTCCGCCACAGCCGTCAGCTCCGCCGGCGAAGCTTCCGGAGTGCCGAAAGTCCAGGCGAACGCGGCGATAATGATTACAAAGACAACAGCGAAACTGCCTGCGATCTGCGCCCCCCAGTTTCCGCCTCTGGACGGACGTATCACAGATATCCCGAGATACAGAAGCATCACAGCAGCAATCCCGATAATGAAAATAAAAATTCCCATCTTGTTCTTTTCCATTCCAAAGAAGATCACGCCTCCGGCAAAGAGCAGCAGCGTAAGCGCCCCGTAAAGCCACCGCCCTTTTCTCCCGTAAAAACGGATTGGCCTGCCCTGTCGGATTCTCCTTTTCATAGAGACATACCAGATGTTCAAATAAATAAGCTGCGCAATGCGCACCACTGTTATCAGTGAAACTACCGCCAGAATAAAAATCCAGATATTTACAAAAAAGCGTTCGACCTGCGTAAATAACTGGGCATACTGCAACGCTGTGAAGAAAACCAGGAACAACACATTCGATAACAGCACACGCCCCTCTGCTTTCCTGATATTTTTCAGCTTTTCTTCCTCTGTGACAATAGGCGGCGCATCATCCTCCATTTTCCGGAAGATACAGAATTTCCTCTGTCCGTCGATAAACTGCCATCCCGCCGCCTGACAGTACTCGGCATATTCCTGGGCATCGTCTTCCGGCCTTGTATCCATCTCTGTCCCTTTGGGAAATACTTCCACGTCGTATGTGATATCCGCAGGTTCTCCTTTTTCAAAGATAAGCCCTGCACTCCACTCTTTAAAATGCCATCCTTTCAGTGACATCCTGTGGAGATATTCGGCAAATTCATCGCACTCAACGTACCGGAACGGCTGAAACGCCCGCCTGATTTTCTTTCTGCTCTTCATACGGATCCCCCTCTCTACGGAGTACAAATATATTATCGAGTATCGATATTTCTAATTCCACTATATTATCGATACTCGATATTGTCAAGGGATTTTTAAAATTTTCCAAAAATCACAGATCTTCCAGGGAAATCTGCAGATCTTTCAGGCTTTTCATCCGTCGTTCCGTGATCCGGTCCCCCTCTTCCACCTGTCCGCACAGGAGCGGGGAATGTATATCATATCTGCTGCTCATGCGCCGGACTGCCTCAGCGGAATCATTTGCATAGCAGTACCGGCATCCGTTTCTGCATGTGTGGTATGTTCCCGCTTCCACACTCTCCACACATCCGCAGAACAGGCGCTGTCCGTGATCTTTCTTTGCTTTCAATGAGCATCCGAGCAGATCCCCGATATATTCCCGGTCAATACAGGCGCCGTGCCGGATCCCGTACTTTTCCAGGTCAATCTGCTCCGCGCAGGTCTGGATCTGCATCCCGAAGCGTCGCGCCAGAGATGCCAGTTTCCGTGCCAGCTCATTCATTTCCTGTATGGAAGGAGCTTTCACACGACCGCTTACTGCCTTTTCCATATTTCTCTGCGTTTTTGCATAGATGTCCAGAAAGCTGATCACAACTCTGCCGGTATATCCGGAAAGAGCCCCGGCTATCTCCGCGAAGGCACGCTCATGATACTCCATGGTATACCGGCCGGTCAGAAAAATCGGGTCGTACCGCCAGATCACTCTTCCTCTCCCGATCCGGCGGGAAAGTTCCTGAAAAGCGGGGATCAGAACACTTCTCTTATCCGGAAGCCCCGGTTCGATCTCCCGGCCGTACCCGGTAAGTGTAAACTGAAAATAATAAGGATACTCTTCAAATTCATGAAGCCGCGGCAGCATATTCAGAGGATTCTTTGTCCAGAATACGATACAGTCGATCACATCCGGATTCAGGCAGATCCGGCTCAACTGATGAAAGTTCATGGGATTCCTGACCAGAAGGTATCCCTCCCGGAACCTCTCGGAGAGCCACTCCGAATAAAACGCCGGAATATCCGTCCGCCTGCTGGCGCTCAATATCATACTATTCCTCCTGTGTCTTCTGTCTATCTGTGTCTTCTGTCTATCTGTGTTTCCCGTCCATCACTGCTTTCCGCCGGTCTCCGGCTTCAGTTCCTCCATCGCTTTTGAAAACTCTTTCATTTCTTTATCTATCAAAACAGGTCTTCCGTTACTTTTCAGGAAACAATGTGTTGTCGTCCCGTATGCGCTTAAGACACCTCCCTCACTCAAATTGTAAATGTCATATCGAAGGGTAAATTTCACCCGCCCCAGTTCCTGCAGGGAAACCGTGATCTTCACTTCATCGTCAAACTTCACGCTCTTCCTGTACTCGCACTCTGCATGAAGCACCGGACTTAAGTATCCCATTTCCTCGAATTTCCGGTAAGGATATCCCATCTGGCTGAGCACGTCGATGCGCGCCTCCTCCATCCAGCGGATATAGTTGGAATGATGGATAATCCCCATCTGATCTGTCTCATAATATTTTGCTGTTCTGATATATGGCTTTATCTCCATCCTGCTGACCTCCTGTATTTTTCTTAAATATACGCCATCACATCGTTAATCGTCCTGACGCCCACCAGTTTGATTCCCTTCACATCCCGGAGCATCTTCATGCTCACCTCCGGGAGAATACAGGTCTCAAATCCCAGCTTGCGCGCTTCTGCAACCCGCTGTTCCGGCATGTTCACCGCCCGGACCTCACCGCTTAATCCCACCTCGCCGAATACAATGGTCTTCTCATCCACGGGGCGGTTGCGGTAACTGGACACAATCGCCATGACGATTCCCAGGTCAATGGCCGGCTCGTTCATACGGATTCCTCCTGCGATGTTGACATAGGCGTCGCAGTTTCCCAGAGACATCCCCAGCCTTTTCTCCAGGACTGCCATCAGAAGATTCACCCGGTTATAGTCGGTTCCGGCGGCGGTCCGGCGGGGCATCCCGAAATTGGAGTGGCAGACAAGCGCCTGGATCTCAATAAGGATCGGACGCGTCCCTTCCATGGAGCAGGCAACCACAGAACCGGAGGCATTCTCCGGTTTTCCGCTGAGCATATATTCAGAGGGATTTTCCACCTCGGCAAGTCCATCCTGCCTCATCTCAAAAACCCCGATCTCATTTGTGGAACCGAAACGGTTCTTCACTGCTCTTAAGATGCGGTACGATGCATGGCGGTCTCCCTCGAAATACAGGACCGTGTCAACCATATGTTCCAGCACCCGAGGTCCCGCCACGGTCCCCTCCTTGGTCACATGTCCGACAATAAAAATGGGGATACACAGCCCCTTTGCCAGCTGCATGAAGACATTGGTGGACTCCCGTACCTGGGACACACTCCCGGGAGCGGACGCCACCTCCTCACTGTACATGGTCTGGATGGAATCAATAATCACAAGCTCCGGCTTCTCATGCTCGATCACACCCCGGATTGTCTCCAGATTCGTCTCGCACAGGAGCAGCAGATTGGAGGAAAAGGTCCCCATCCGGTTTGCCCGGAGACGGATCTGCGCCTGAGATTCCTCTCCCGATATATAGAGAATCTTCTTCATCTCCGCAAGCCTCTGGCAGACCTGGAGCAGCAGGGTTGATTTGCCGATGCCCGGGTCTCCGCCCACAAGGACCAGGGATCCCGGCACGATTCCTCCGCCCAGCACCCGGTCCAGTTCCTTTATCCCGGTGCAGCATCTGGCGTTGTCGTCCGCGGTCACTTCCACCAGCGGAATCACCTTTGCCTCCCGCACAGTCCGGGCTGAAGACGTAGTACCTTTGGTCACACTTCCTCCGACCTTCTCCTCCACAAATGTATTCCATTCCTTGCACATGGGGCACTGCCCGAGCCACTTTGACTCCTCATGCCCGCAGTTCTGACAGTAAAATATACTTTTCTTCCCTTTTGCCATTCCGGCCTCCTCTGTAAAAACAGGGTGGATAATCTATCCACGCTGACTGTTCTTATTTTTAAACCGGTATTCTCCGGATCAGCATTTTGCAACTTTAATCTCTGTGCTCTGATCTGCTCCGAGCTCCACGCTGACGCTGAGCTTGCCGCTTAAGTTCGTATTCATCGTACCCGCGGAGTTGCCTCCGATAAACACTTCGTATTCACTCTCCGGCTCAAGCTCCAGGGTAAACTGCACGTCTCCCGGTGCAGACACGGTAAAAGCAACCTCGTCCTCCGTCTCGCGGAAATTCTCCACCGTACTTCCCGGCACGGACTCATAGACGAACATTCCGTTCTTCTCCAGTTTTGTAATGCCGGAAAATGTCTTTACCTTGTAGATATCTCCCTCAAATTCAAAATCATCCTTCTTTGTCTTGGACGCAAGAGTGTAATCTCCAAAGCTCAAGGTTCCGTCACTTTCTGCGCGCAATAATTCTTTCACAGCTGCCATTTTTTAATTTCCTCCTAAGTATTTCAGAATATCTCTGCTACCGCTATTATATACTAAATTTTCCGCTTTTTCTACTGGAACATTTATGCGTTTTCCCGCAAAAATCTCTACGCGGTTTCGTCCCCGTTTCTCACAAAAAACTTCAGTTCCTTATGGGCTGCACCCACTTCCACGCGGTCTCCTTCCCGGATCTCCCCGTTCAGCACCGCGTCTGCAAGTTTGTCCTCGAGTTCCGTCTGCAGCGCCCTGCGAAGCGGCCTGGCTCCGTATTTGGCATCCGTACCTTTCTCTGCAATCAGATTCTTTGCAGATTCCCTCAGTACAAGATGAATATTCATCTGCTCCTCCAGACGGCGGGTCAGCTCCCTGCACATCAGGGAAACGATCTTCTTTAAGTGCGTCCGCTCAAGAGAGTGGAACACGATGATCTCGTCGATCCGGTTTAAGAATTCCGGGCGGAAGATCAGCTTCACCTCATCCATCACATTCTGCTTCATCCGCTTGTAGTCATCCGCCGGATTCTCCTTCACGGCAAACCCGAGTTTCTTCGGATCAACAATCGCCTTGGCCCCGGCGTTGGAAGTCATGATAATGACCGTATTGGAAAAATCCACTTTTCTTCCCTGGGAATCCGTAATGTGTCCGTCATCCAGCACCTGCAGGAGAATGTTGAACACATCCGGATGGGCTTTCTCTATCTCGTCAAAGAGCACGACCGAATAGGGATGGGTCCTCACCTGGTCGCTGAGCTGTCCGCCCTCCTCGTGTCCCACATATCCCGGGGGCGAGCCGATCATCTTGGAAACCGAATGTTTCTCCATATATTCGGACATGTCCACACGGATCATGGACTCTTCGCTTCCGAAAAGCGCCTCCGCCAGAGCTTTGGAAAGTTCCGTCTTTCCAACGCCGGTAGGTCCCAGGAAAAGGAAGGATCCGATGGGCCGCCTGGGATCTTTGAGCCCGACTCTTCCCCGCTTCACTGCGCGAGCCACGGCGCTGACCGCCTCATCCTGCCCCACGACTCTCCGGTGGAGCTCTGCCTCCAGTTTTTTCAGGCGCTCCGTATCACTCTGCGCCAGCTTCTGAACCGGCACTTTCGTCCACGCAGACACAACTTCCGCAATGTCTTCCTCCCCAACCACAGGGTGGGAAGATGCGCTCTTTTTGTGGAAACGTTTTTTCAGGGCGTCCAGTTTTTCCCGAACCAGATCCTGCTCCTTCTGTATCATGGAAGCCTCCGCAAAATCACCGGCACGGATGCTATCCTCCTTCTGTACCGCCAGTTCCTTAAAGGAATCTTCCAGCGCCCTCAGATGCTCCGGCACACGGTATCCTCTCAGACTTACGGCGGAACACGCCTCATCCAGCACATCGATTGCCTTATCGGGAAGGTTGCGGTCTGTAATGTAGCGCTCAGAGAGATAAACCGCTGCCCGCAGGGCTTCCTCACTGATCTCCACCCTGTGGTGAGTCCGGTACTTTTCTTCCAGACCTTTCAAGATCTCCAGACACTGTTCCCTGGTAGGCTCCTCCACGGACACCGGCTGGAATCGCCGTTCCAGTGCGGCGTCTTTCTCGATATATTTCCGGTATTCCGCAATCGTCGTCGCTCCGATCAGCTGCAGCTCTCCCCGGGCAAGAGAAGGCTTCAGGATACTTGATGCATCGATGGCGCCTTCCGCTCCACCGGCTCCGATCATAGTATGGATCTCGTCAAGAAACAGAATCACATTTCCGTTAGACTCCACCTCGGAGATCAGCCCCTTCATCCTCTCCTCGAACTCTCCCCGGTATTTCGAGCCCGCGATCAGTCCGGGCAGATCCAGGGTATAGATCCTTTTTCCCTTCATGGACTCCGGGACAATTCCTGAGGCAATCCGCTGCGCCAGACCTTCCACCACAGCGGTCTTGCCAACGCCGGGCTCTCCGACGAGGCAGGGGTTGTTCTTCGTCCTGCGGCTCAACACCTGCATGAGACGGTACATTTCCTTCTCTCTCCCCACAACGGGATCCAGTTTTCCCTCCTCCGCACGGGCAGTCATATCCGTGCAGAACTGTTCCATCATGGTGCCGCCCCTTGTATCCTCCTGCAGTTCATCCTGGTATTCCTTCGGATCTGCGCCTGCCGCAGTCATAATATCCTGGAAAATCTTCTGCAGATTGATGCTCAGTGTAATCAGTATCCTCGTTGCCACGCAGTCCACATCGCGGATCATGGACAGGAGCAGATGCTCCGTCCCGATCTGGGAAGAGTGGAGACGCTGCGCCTCTCTTGCACTGTTCTCCAGAATGTAGCGGAGCCTGGGGCTCTCCTGCGGCTTCTGTCCTCCAAGCACATCGCCGGAGGGTGCGATCAGCTCATCCATAAGATGAAGAATCTTCTCCTCCTCCACGCCGTTCTGGGCGAGGATCTGCCCTGCCACTCCCGTATACTCTTCCCGGAGCCCGAGGAGAAGATGTTCGCTTCCGATATAAGGATGCTTCATCTCCCGGGCCGTTTTCGAGGCGTACCGGATAACCGCCTCCGCCTGTTTTGTATATGATAGGTTCATGAATCCCTCCTGGTCACATTATTTGTTCTTTGTAAATCATTTTCTTTCCCATGCGCATCTGCGCCGGTATTCTACACATAATCATCGAAAATCTCATCCACAAGATTATGCACTTCCTGTCTGGAAATATTCTTGCAGTGTCCTCTTGCAAGCACCAGTTTCAGTTGGCGCTTCATATCTTCCAGAGCCTCCAGCTTATCCATATCCACCGCGATCACAGCTCCCCGGCGCTTGTCCAGGCTGATATATCCCTCCCGCTTCAGGACGCTGTAAGCCTTGTTCACCGTGTGCATATTGATCCCGATGTTTTCCGCGAGCTGACGCACGGACGGCAGGGAATCGCCCTCGTGTATCTCCGATGTGGCGATCCCGAGGATAATCTGGTTGCAGAGCTGAATATATATCGCCTCGTCACTGTTAAAATCTACTTCGATCAGCATATTGGTCTCCTTTCCGGACAGTGTTATAGATATAATAGCACAAAACAGCGGTTTTGCAAACTAAAATCTAAAATGAAACGGCAGGTATGACTCCCTGCGAAATCATACCTGCCGCTATGCCGGTCAGCTTTTTCCCGGCACCCGTCATACAGTTTTTTACATATTCAGTGCTTCCAGAAGCGGAGCGAGCGCTTCCTTCGTCACGCCCGGGACGAAGCTTATGAGCTGCCTCAGCGGCATCGCTTCCATCATGGCAGCCATCATCTCACTGTTGATAACTCCGTTTCCTTCCTGCGAGTCTTTCATCTCCTGCGCGGAACCGCCTGACATCGCGCCTACCGCCTGTTCAAACACAGCTTTTCCCTTCGGGTCTGCCATGATCTCTCCTATGGTGGAATTAAGCGTGAACACCTTCGGGATCACCGTCTCAGACTCTACGCGGACCGGTTCGGAAAGCAGGATCTCCTGCGCGTTCTTCGCGATCTGAATCTCATACTCCCCGCTCTCCACATGCCAGTCATGGATTTCCGTACTCCAGTATGCCCATGCCCTCTTGCCAAGAGTAAATGTCACCGTCTTCGTCTCACCCGGTTCCAGGGCAATCTTGTCAAACGCCCTCAGTTCCCTTACCGGACGGATAACCGTGCCGCCTTTCGGCGCGACATAGAGCTGTACGACTTCTTTGCCCGCGCGCGCCCCGGTGTTGGTCACATCCACGGATACTGTCAGCGTTTCGCTCTCTTTGAGTTCTTTTCTGTCTGTCTTCAGATTATCATAAGCGAACGACGTATAGGAAAGCCCGTGTCCGAAGGGGAAGAGCACTTCCATCTCTTTTGACGTATAGTACCGGTATCCGACAAACACTCCCTCCGAGTAAACCGAATGGTCGTGCTCGCCGCCGTAGTTCAGGTAACACGGGGTATCCTGGAGCCTCAGCGGGAAAGTCTCCGCCAGGCGTCCGGAAGGGCTGGAGTTTCCGTAAAGGATATTTACCACCGCTCCGCCCACAGCCTGTCCGCCAAGATAAGCTTCCAGTACGGCTTTCACCTTTCCGATCCACGGCATCTCCACCGGCGCGCCGTTGTGGAGGACGACCACCGTATCCGGCTGAACCGCCGCCACAGCTTCGATGAGCGCGTTCTGGCATTCCGGCATCTTAAGATGCTTTCTGTCATAGCCCTCGGACTCGAAATTATCCGGAAGACCGGCGAAGATAACTGCCGCGTCCGCAGCCGCAGCTGCCTCCACCGCTTCCTTTACAAGCTTTTCATCCGCTTTGTCTTCCGCGTCGTCAAATCCTTTCGCGTAGACGATATTCTCTTTCTTTACATTCTCAAGAAATCCCGCCGCATCCAGCGCGGATTCCACCTTAAAACTGTTGATGTGCGAGCTTCCGCCGCCCTGGTAGCGCGGTTCTTCCGCATATTTCCCGATAAACGCCACTTTTTTGTCTGCCGGAAGAGGAAGGATCTGGTCCTCGTTTTTCAGAAGAACCATACACTCTTCCTCAATCCTGCGCGCGGTTTCATGGTCTTTTTCATGATGGAACACGGCGGTTTCATCCCGGTTTTCCACATATCGGAAAACGATATTCAGGAACTCCTCGCAGCTCCGGTCAAGAACCGCCTCGTCGAGCGTGCCGTTTTTCACCGCTTCGACGATCTCCCGGTCCGTACCGCCGCCGCTTCCCGGCATCTCCAGGTTGCAGCCCGCCTTCAGGGACTCCACGCGGTCGTCCATCGCGCCCCAGTCTGTCATGACATATCCGTCGAATCCCCACTCATTTCGGAGCACGTCTGTGAGCATCTCTTTATTCTCGCACAGATAGGTGCCGTTGAGCTTATTGTAGGAATTCATAATCGTCCAGGGCTTTTCCTTTTTCACCATGCCTTCAAAGGACGCCAGGTAGATTTCCCGCATAGTGCGCTCGTCCATCTCGGACGAGCTTGTCATCCGGTGGTACTCCTGGTTATTCGCCATGAAGTGCTTCGGACTTGTACCGACATTTTTACTCTGAACGCCGTTTACAAACGCGCCCGCCATCTCGGAAGACACAAGCGGATCCTCGGAATAGTACTCAAAATTCCGCCCGCACAGCGGGGAACGCTTGATATTCATGGCAGGTCCCAGAATAGTACTGACGTCCTCCGCCTGGCACTCTTCTCCGATCGTCTCTCCCAGTTCCCTTACCAGTTCCCGGTCAAAACTGGACGCCGTCGCGCAGCCCGCCGGGAAACATACTGCCTTAATACTCTCATTGATTCCCAGATGGTCAGCCGCCTCGTCCTGCTTGCGCAGTCCGTGGGGGCCGTCCGACACCTTAACCGACGGGATTCCCAGACGCTCTGCTTCCTTTGTGCGCCAGAAGTCCAGTCCGGAACAAAGTCCTGCTTTTTCCTCCAGTGTCATCCGTGAGACCAGATCTTTTATGGTTTTTTCTGTCTTCATATTTTCCTCCGGTTGTCTGATTCATGATCTGATAAATGATCCGATTAATTATCCCTTCACGCCTCCGAGAACCATACCTTTCTCCAGTTTCTTAATAAAGAACGGGAAGGCGATCAGAATCGGCGCCGTGGCGGCGACGATCACCGCGTACTGGATCAGGTTCTTGTCATAGTTCGGATTCGTCGATTTCAAAAATTCTTCCGCGCTTGCCGTAAAGCTCTTAACCCAGAGCTGCAGTGGCCAGAGATCCTTGTCGTTGGGCACGTAGATGGACGCCTCGAACCAGGCATTCCATTTCAGGATCGCGGTATTGACCGCAGTTACAAGCGCCATTCCCTTACACTGCGGCCACATAACCCGGAACATGATGGAAAAATGTCCCGCGCCGTCGATCTCCGCAGCCCCCACATAGGACTTGTCCACCTGGGAGAAGGAATTCATCATCAGCAGCATGAAGATTGCATTGGTACATGCGGGGATGATCAGAGACCATCTTGTCCCTGTCATGCCGAGCGCGCGGATGACCATGTAAGTCGGTACTGTTCCGCCGTTAAACATGGTGGTAAAGACGCAGAACAGGATCATTGCGCCGCGAAGCTTTGTGGGACGGCTTAATATATATCCCGCAAAGATATTCATCACAAGCCCGAGCAGCGTACCGCCCAGCACATAGATGATCGTATTAATATAACCTGTAATAATAGACGGATCTTCAAACAGCAGTTTATAGCCTGCCAGTGTGGCGTCGCCGACCGGCGCCCACACCGCGCCTTTGTGGCTCAGCAGCGCATAGCCGTCCGAAATAGAAGCCATGAATACATGCCAGAGGGGGATGATGCAGATCAATGCCACAACTCCAAGCACAAGGGCGATCAGCACATCCGCAATGGTTCCTCCGATGCCCGGATGCACGACCATGGACGGCTTGTTGTTCGCCTCCTCGATCCTGCGCATCTGACGTTCAAGCTTACGTTCTTCTCTTTTCGTCATTTTCCGCTTCCTCCTTAATACAATGCATGTCCGGTAACTGTCTTATTAAGCTTGTTGGATATCAGCAGCAGGACCGTCCCAAGCACAGACTGGAACAGACCGGAAGCCGTGGCAAGCCCGTAATCGATCTGGGAACCGAACGCCATACGGTATGTATATGTATGAAGCACGTCGGACACGGAATAGGTAGAAGGCATATAAAGGATCAGGACTTTGTCCCATCCTACCATCAGGGCTGTTCCGACAGAAAGTGTAAGCTGCATCATACAGATCGGGAGCAGCGCCGGAATCACAATATTCCGGACTCTCTGCAGGCGGTTCGCCCCATCCAGGGCGGCAGCTTCCATCAGTTCCCCGTTAATATTTGCTATGGTGGTGGACTGGATGATCGAGCCCCAGCCCATGCCGATCCAGATATTCATCAGAGCGTATATGATCCAGAAAACCGGGATCTGCGAATCCGCAAGCCAGTTCTGTACCGGCAGTCCGAACAGTTTATTGAGCACCAGCGTAACCGCTCCATCGCTGTCCACAAACTGCTGTACCAGGTTGCAGACAACCACGGTGGAAATAAAATTCGGGATGTAGGAAATCAGCTGTGCGAGCCGTTTAAACGGAATCCATCTGCACTCCGAGAACAGGATCGCCAGTATGATCGGCGGGAAGAAGCCCAGCACCAGGTTGAGCACCGCCATAACAGCCGTATTTCGGAAAGCGGTTAAAAACGCGTTTCCAGAAAACAGGCGGACAAAGTTTTCCAGACCTACCCACTCGCTCTGGAACCATCCCAGACGTACCGAGTAGTCTTCAAAAGCCATCAGAAGACCGGTCATAGGTATGTAATTGAAGATAAACAGATACACCACGATCGGAAGGAACAGAAGATAGATAACTTTGTTCTTCTTAAAATCCTTCTTCCAGGACGCTTTCTTCGCCAGCTGGTGATCTGAAATATCCCTTTCTCTCTTTCTCCTTGCCATATTCATCTCTCCATATCAAGATAACTGTCAGTTCTTCCACTCCAGGACGTCATTAAGAGCCTCGATTACCTCATCCGGGTTCAGTGCCTGAATCTCGTCCTCATACAGCTGCCAGTCGGCATCGTCCATCACATCGTAAGTTCCCATGATGAACTGCGGAATCCACTGTGCAATCGTAGTATTGGCATTTGTATTGTATGCATTGTATTTGCTCAGGTCATCCGGGCTCAGTTGTCCACTCACATCGAGCAGGAAGCCTCTTGAACTCGTATATTTCACCCACTCGTCAATGCAGTGCTGCTTCGTCTGGCTGTAACCACGGTCAATACCGTTCATTCTGCCCATGCCGACCATTCTGACTCCGCTTGCCACCTCACCGTTGTTGGATGTACTTATCAGCGCTTCGTCTGTTACGATTGTACCGTCGTCCTCAACTGTATAGGTTGCTCTGTCCAGACCGTCGCCATATTGATAGTTTTCAGATCCCGGCACTCCCTCATCAAGCATCTCCTGGCTCAAACCGAAGGAGAAGATAGTCGATCCCTCTTCAGAGTAGAAGTAATCGATCGCTGTCAGCAGGGTTGCAATATCCTTGTCCGCCGCCTTGTCAGTTATTACAAACGCCTGCGGAATCAGGGAATCCTGATAGAACAGATCCGGCTCATGGTTCTGTACGCTCTCATCGCCGTATACATCGTTGATCGGTGATGCCGCCGCATAGGCAACCGCGTTTGCCGTCCACGGGTTGGAGCCGTCCCCTACAAGTCCGTTCAGAAGCTGGGATGTCAGCCCGTACCACGCCCCGACCTGGCCGCTGTAGATGGATGCCATATCAATCGTGTAGAACATATCTGATGCACGCTCTGCAAAGTGGGGATCTACCCATCCTTTTTTAAACCAATTTGTCATACATTCAACGTATGCGCGCATTCCCTCGGAAGCGGAGGAACACTCTGCCATTCCGTCATCACCATACCGGAAAAATACGCCGGTATTGAATCCGGAAGCCAGATCGCCTGTCGTATGTACTCCCTGATACGGAAGCTGCAACGCATATCCGTCTGTCATTCCCTGGGCTTCTATCGCTTTCGCAAAGATATCAAGCATCCACTCCCAGTCACTGATGTAGACCGGATCTGTACCGCCTGACGGGAACACCACGTTGTCCACCCATTCGCCGTCTGCCCACTCACCACTGAACGGCTCGCCGGTCTGGGGATTCGTGCCGTAATTTACGATCCAGTCGCGGCGGTACATCAGACCGCCCCAGGGGTTCTTGGAGATATCTTCGTTGACATAATAAAGCTGAATATATTTATCTTCCCCGTCCACACGGTTCGTAAACATAATTTCCGGATGCGCTTCCACAAACGCCATATAGTTCGGCATATACTTTTCGACGAACTTGGTCAGGTCGATAACCATCCCCTCGTTATACATCTCAGTCGCACCTTCACTTGCAAAAGTCAGCGGCATTATGTCCGGATACTCTCCTGTGGAAATCAAAGTATTTACATAGTCACTCTCTGATCCCGCAGTCGGTGCCCAGAAGTCAACGTCAAGCGTCGTACCCTCTCCGTCGCCGTCCGCATCCCATTCCAGGCTTGTCCAGTAGGCCGCAACCGGGTTGTCCCCATAGTTGTCGTAGATACCTTCCGGAATCGCAGTATTTACCATGTAGGTAAACTCTGTGGATTTTCCGACGGTATTGATGTCCTCCACATCATTTGATCCGCTGCCGCCTTTTGCACCGCAGCCTGCGAGAGTTCCCGCGACCAGTGCTGCGCCGAGCAGCATTGCCATGATTCTCTGTGTTCTCTTTTTCACTTTCATGTCCTCCTTTTGTTTATACTACAGTTTCCTGCTGTGTTCATACTACCACAGGGGTATTTATATGTATTGTAATTTTGAATTATATATTGTAATTTTATCTTGCCGTTCAGAAAACCATCGCTTATAATAAGATTGAATTTATAACGGGATCGTAAGAATACATGTAATAAGACTGCATTAACGCAGAACAGATTTGAGGAGGCTGTTATGATTAAAGATATTCCGGCATTCTGCCGCCTGTTTTACCATTCCACAGGAATCCCGGTAAGCTGTTATCACATTCCTGATGAATCGTCCATTTCTTTTCCGGAGATTCCTTATGACCAGTCTATCTTTATCAAATATCTTTTCCCCGGAACACGTCTGAAGAAGAATCCGGACTATTACTTCGCCCAGTCGCTCTGCCATTTCGGCAGCATATATGTCAGCAGTCAGAAAACATTTGTCATACTCGGTCCGGTTTTCAGTACGCCCGTGTCGGATTCTGTACTCCACAGCTTTATGCTTGAATGGGCGGTCAGCCCGGACGCAAGAGACGGACTCGCTGAGATCCTCTCCGCAGTTCCCCTGCACCCTGTTTCCCGTTTTGTCCAGACACTTGCACTGGTCCATTTTGCGCTGAACGATGAAGAGATTAATGCCGGCACCCATTTTGGTCTTGAGGATACCGGAATCATCGCTTCAATCTCCAATGCACATTCCGACCATGTGATCAACGCACGGGAGACGCAGCAGCTCCACAATACATACCGTTTTGAGCAGCAGCTTTCCAGTCTGATCCAGAACGGCGATGTCCTGAACTTAAGAAAACTGCTCGCAGAATCTGCTATCCTTCACCAGGGAGTGATGGCAGACAACACGCTGCGCCAGGAGAAGAATATCTTCATCACCACCACTACGCTTGTGACTCGAAGCGCGGTGATTGGAGGAATGGATGTGGAACAGGCATACAACCTATCCGACCTCTACATCCAGGAATGTGAGCGTTCCCAGGATATTGCCCACATCTCCTCTCTGTCCTATGCCATGATTATCGATTTCGCGGAACGGGTAAGCCAGACCAAGATCCCCCAGGGTATGTCCCCGGAGATCTTCCAGTGCATCCAGTTCATCGCGCACCATATCAACGAACCGGTCCGGGTCAGTGACGTGGCGGAATATATCGGCAGGAGCCGTTCCTATCTTACTGCAAAATTTAAGAAAGAACTGGGATTTGACATCAGCCATTTTATCATGCGGTACAAGCTGGAAGAAGCCAAAAGCCTGCTGACGTATTCAGATAAGTCACTGGGGGAGATCAGTTCATACCTCTCGTTTTCCAGCCAGTCCTATTTCCAGAATGTATTTAAGAAAAAATACGGAATCACCCCCCTGCAGTACCGCAACCGTTCGCTTCTGGAGCGCCGTGTTCCCGTTTCCGGCTCTGATTGATCAGGAAAGAAAGCTCCTGCCGGAAGACACTCAAAGCACGCATGGAAAAAGCGGCTGCAGGAATTCCTGCAGCCGCTTTTTCCATGCGTGCCTGACGGCCCACACATCTTTCATATACCTGTCCGCTTCATATCTCAGGCATCTTTTATCATTTTCGAACCGGAAACTGCATCTCGATCCGGGTTCCTTTTCCCGGCGTGCTGTCCACGCTGACTTTCGCGCCGTGGAGCAGTGCGCCGTGCTTCACAATCGAAAGTCCCAGCCCGGTGCCGCCGCGCTCTTTGGAGTGGCTCTTGTCCACCCGGTAGAACCGCTCGAAAATACGCTCGTGATGTTCCTTCGGGATTCCGATTCCGGTATCGGACACGCTCACCTTGGGGCCTTCCAGAGTATTTCCCACCCAGATGGATACTCTGCCGCCGTCATTGTTATACTTGACTGCATTTTCGCAGACATTGTAGATCATTTCGTCCAGGATCTGGCGGATGCCGTAGTATTTCACCGGCTCTCCGGTCAGTTCCATCCTCACCCGTTTCTGAGAAGCCTGGGGTGCAAGGCGGCTCACAATCTCACGGGTCAGCTCAAAGAGATCCACATCCTCTTTTTCAAGTTCCACAGACTCCTCATCCAGTTTGGAAAGCTTGATGATGTCCTCAACCAGCGTGATCAGCCTGCGCGCCTCCTTGTAAATTCTCTCGGAGAACAGCGGAATGTCCGCCGGCCGAACCATTCCGTTCTTCATGATCTCCGCATATCCGGAGATCGATGTGAGAGGGGTTTTCAGTTCGTGGGAGACATTTGCGGAAAACTCCTTGCGCATATTGGAGACCGCTTCCTTCTCCTTATTCTGTCTGTCCATTGCCACGAGAAGAGGAGTAAGCTCCTCATAAACAGCATTGTCCAGCGGATGTTCCAGATCCAGTTCATTGATCGGGCGGATCAGCCGTTTTGTCTGCCATCCCGCAAGAAGCATGGCAAAAATAACCATGACAACAGCGAGGATACCCATTACCGGAAGGACGTTGAGAGCAGTTCTTGCAAGTCCGTCCATCGTCTTTGCCACGCGCAGGACGCAGCCGTCATCCAGGAGCAGCGCATAATAGTAAAACTCTTCCCCCAGCGTATCGGACATGCGCACATCCTCTCCCTGCCCCGTCCGGAAAGCTTCCGCCACCTCCTGCCGGGAAGCATGGTTCTCCATGTCACCGCCGTTCTCATCTGTGTCGTACAGAACGTCCCCATCCTCCGACACCAGTGTAATTCTGGTACCTTTGTCCACCTCATCCAACTGTTCCAGATAACCGGTTCCGGACATATTCACCGCAGTCTGAATATAGCGCGCCTCCTGGCGCACCTCCCCCTGCAGGACATTCAGATTCCTGTTGTAGAGGATCAGAGCCAGGATCGCATAAAACAGTACAAAAGTGATCAGCAGAATGATCATCATGCTTCTCTGAATCTTCTTTTTCATACATCTCCCCCTACACGGTAACCAACACCGCGCACGGTCTGTATAATCTCACCCCGGTCACCGAGTTTCTGACGCAGGGTACGGATATGCACATCCACAGTCCGGGTCTCCCCGTCGAAGTCATATCCCCAGATTTCCGTGAGGAGCTGGTCTCTGGTCAGCACGATTCCCTGATTTCTCATCAGCTTTTCCAACAGCTCAAACTCTTTGAGTGTCAGGCAAACTTCCCTGCCGTCCACCGTCACCTCATGCTTTTTTACATTCACATGAACGCCCGCCACATCCATGTCCATCCGGTCTTCCACCTTGCCGCTTCTTCTCAGGACGGCCTTGATCCTTGAGACCAGTTCCATCATTCCGAAAGGCTTGGTCACATAATCATCTGCACCGGAATCCAGGCCCACAACCTTGTCGTACTCCGAGCCTTTCGCCGTAACCATGATAACCGGAATACTCTTTGTCTTCTGCGACGATTTCAGCTTCTTCAGGAGCTCAAGCCCGTCATCTCCCGGGAGCATGATATCAAGTAAAATAAGCTCTGGCGTATCAAACGCCAAAGCCTCCATAAAAGCAGAACCGTCTGCGAACCCTTTTGCCTTGAATCCGGTCGTCTCCAATGTATATATTACAAGTTCACGGATGTTGTCGTCATCTTCTACGCAATATATCATCTTTCAACTTCTCCTTTTTCATCAGCCTTCATGTATCACTGCACTGTCTTTATGAACTCCGGTAATGGAAAATTCCACCCATTCCGCGATATTTGTCGCATGGTCGCCGATTCTCTCCAGATACTTCGTAACCATGATCAGATCGAAGATCCGCTTGCCGTTCTCACCTTTTTCTTCCTTGATAAAGGTAATCATCTCATCACGGACTTCCTCGAAGTAAGCGTCAATCGCATCATCCGCTTTCATTACGCTGCGGGCAAGCTCAAGGTCTCTCTGCACATAAGCAGTCACGCTGTTGCGGACCATCTTGCTGACCTCGGAAGCCATGGTTCCGATCACATGGATCTCGTCTGTCGCCGCAACTCCGCCTGAGGAAATGATAATCTCGGCAATATCAGAAGTCTGGTCTCCGATCCGCTCCATATCAGTAATCATCTTCAGCGCCGCGGAAATTCTTCTCAGATCCTTTGCCACCGGCTGCTGCTGAAGAAGAAGCTTCAGGCAGAGTCTCTCGATATCCTTCTCGAGCTGGTCGATCTCCTCATCCTCTTCGATGATGATCTTCGCCTGTTCAATGCTTCCGTCTTTCAAAGCCTGTGTTACTTTTGCGATTGCTGTCTCGCAAAACTCTCCCATCTGTGTAAGCTGCTCATCCAGACGATGCAACTGTTCATCAAACCTGTTACGCATTTTAACCAAACCTCCCTGTAATATAATCTTCTGTCCTCTTGTCAGACGGTATGGAGAATAATTTCTCCGTATCATTGTATTCTACAACCTCACCCAGGAGGAAGAATGCCGTATTATCAGACACACGCACTGCCTGCTGCATGTTATGCGTTACCATGACAATAGTATAGTCTTTTTTCAGTTCCATAGCAAGATCTTCGATCTTGGAAGTCGAAATCGGGTCAAGCGCAGATGTAGGCTCATCCATCAGAAGGACTTCCGGTTCTACAGCCAGCGCTCTCGCTATGCAGAGTCTCTGCTGCTGCCCGCCGGACATTCCCAGCGCGCTCGTCTTGAGACGGTCCTTGCACTCATCCCAGATTGCCGCGCTGCGGAGGGATTTCTCAACAATATCGTCCAGTTTTGCCTTGGAGTGGATTCCGTGGGTCCTCGGGCCGTATGCGATATTGTCATAGATGCTCATCGGGAACGGATTCGGTTTCTGGAATACCATTCCTACGCGCTTTCTTAACATATTTACATCCATGCCCTTGAATATATTCTGTCCGTCCAGAAGGATCTCACCGTCAATGCGGCAGCCCTCGACAAGGTCGTTCATCCTGTTGATGGACTTCAGAAGAGTAGATTTACCGCATCCGGAAGGCCCGATAAAAGCGGTGATTTTGTTCGCTTCGATCTCAAGATTTACATTTTTAAGGGCTTTAAAATCCCCATAATATAAATCAAGATTCTTGATACTTATCTTTGACATATCCTTTCCCTTTCTTGATTGGGGACGTAGTAAAATTGAATTTGACTACGTCCCTGTTCACAGTTTTTTCACATTTTACGCTTTCGTAAGTTTCCTTGCAATAAAGCTTGACAGGGCATTGATACCAACCACCAGAACAAGCAGAATTACCGCAGTCGCGTAAGCCTGATCCATGTAAAGTCCCTCGCTGGAGAGCACATACATGTGAAGCGCCAGAGTACGGCCGGATCCCATAATGCTGTCCGGGATCTGGGCTACTGTGCCGGAAGTGTACATAAGGGCTGCCGTCTCACCTACAATACGTCCGATGGCGAGGATCACACCTGCCAGAACGCCCGGGATTGCGGACGGAAGCACGATGCGGAATACGGTACGCAGTTTGCCGGCGCCGAGTCCGAAGCTTCCCTCACGGTAAGAGTCCGGAACAGCTTTCAGCGCCTCCTCCGTTGTTCTCATGACAAGCGGAAGGATCATGATCGCCATGGTAAATGCACCTGCAAGGATGGAGAATCCCCAATCGAGCGCATTGACGAAGAACAGCATACCGAACAGGCCGTATACGATGGACGGGATACCGGAAAGCGTCTCTGTCGTCAGACGGATCACTTCGATGAACTTATTGCCCCGCTTTGCATACTCCACAAGGAAGATCGCCGAGAAAATACCAAACGGGACCGCAATCAGCAGTGATAATAATGTCATTACGATCGTATTGACCAGCGCGGGAACCACAGACGCGTTCTCTGAACTGTATGTCAGGGAGAACAGAGACGGCGTCAGGTGCGGCACTCCGTTGATCAGGATATAGGCAATCAGGAAAATCAGTACGGCAAATGTGATAATTGCCGCCAGCATTACGAGCAGCATCACGATCAATGAACCCGGATGCTTCAGATAAGTTTTGAACTTATCACCGATTGTTGTCTTATTACTCATGATCTGCCCCCCTCTTTAACAATGCAACACTGAAGTTGATGATCAGGATAAATACGAAGAGAACAACGCCTGTCGCAATCAGCGCCTCACGGTGAAGCCCCGTCGCATATCCCATCTCAATTACGATGTTTCCTGTCAGAGTACGGATACCCTGCAGAATACTTGTCGTCACACGCGGCTGATTTCCGACAATCATGATCACAGCCATGGTCTCACCGATGGCACGTCCGATTCCAAGGACGATTCCTGCGATCACACCGGATTTTGCCGCCGGGATGATCACGCGGAAGATACTTCTCTCTTTCGTTGCTCCCAGAGCAAGGGATCCTTCATAATAGTGTGACGGAACCGCGCGCATGGCGCTCTCTGTCGTTCCGATAATCGTCGGCAGGATCATCATACCAAGGATCAGGGACGCAGTCAGGATACTGTTTCCGTCTCCCGCCGTCTTTACGATGCCTGCATCATGCAGCATTTTTCCAAAATCCCTGATCAGCGGCACTACAACCACAAGGCCGAAGAAACCGTAAATAACGGAAGGAATACCTGCAAGAAGCTCGGTCGCTGCTTTCAGCGGCTTGTAGATCTGCTTCGGACAGTACATTGCCATGAATACCGAAGACAGGATTCCGATCGGAACTCCGAAGATGATCGCTCCTGCAGTCACGTAAAGGCTTCCCACGATCATGGGCAGGATTCCGAACTGTTCACTGTTGGGACGCCAGACCTGACCCGTAATAAATTTAACAAACCCAATTTCTCTCATCGCAGGGATACCATTTGCAAACAGGAAGATGCAAATGAGTGCCACCGCAAGCACAGACGCGCATGCCGCTATGAAAAACACTCCCTGCATGAATTTTTCAGTCCATGCTTTTGATTTCATCTTTTCCTCCTAATGAGCCGGGAAGACATGCCACATATCTGCCCGGCTCATAAAATTAAATCTGCACTTTATCCTCAGTCTGCCCGGATCTGATTAGATTGCATCCCAGGTTGTAACATCTCCAAGGTAGATGGATTTCACCTGATCAACTGTCAGATCATCTGTCGGGTTGTTCTGGTTAACGATTACTGCAATACCATCTGTAGCAATTACTGTACCTGTAAGCTGTGCAGCCTCGTCTTCTTTCAGCTCTCTGGATGCCATACCGATGTCATAGCTTCCCTCGATCGTAGATGTCATACCTGTTGTAGAGTCAGATGTCTGGAGCTCAATGCTTGCGTTCGGGTTTACTGCGCCGTATGCCTCAACCAGCTTCTCCATCAGCGGAGATACGGAAGAAGATCCGCCCACTACACAGCTTCCTGACGGAGCGCTTCCTGCATATGCCGTTACATCAGATACCGGGATATATCCTTCTTCTGCTACAACTTCCTGTCCCTCTGTGCTCATGATGAACGCCATGAAATCTGTAGCAACTGCATTGTCAAGATCCGGTTTTACTGCTACATTGAACGGTCTGGATACCTGGTATGTACCGTTCTCAATGTTCTCTGCTGTTGCTTCCGCACCGTCAATGCTTACAGCCTTTACCATGCTCGGATCCAGAGAACCAAGAGAAACATAACCGATTGCATATTCGTTTCCGGATACTGTTGTCATCATAACAGACGTGCTGTTTGTTGTCTGTGCATCCAGTGTTGTCATATCGTTGTCGTTCTCATCTACAACACCAAACAGCTCTGTGAAAGCTCCTCTTGTTCCGGAACCTTCCTCACGGGAAACTACAGAGATCGTACTGGAAGCATCCCATTCAGAACCTGTGCTCTCGTCTCCGCCTGTTGTTCCCTCGTTTGTTGTTCCATCTCCTGTTGTGTCTGCATCACTGGAGCCACATGCCGTAGCAGCAACTGCCATCATACTTGCGATCGATAAAACTGCGATAAACTTTTTCATTTTCATTGTTCATAATCTCCTTCTTCAAAATCAGATTACTTTGTGTTCGTCTTTTGTTTTCTTCCTTGTGTTTTCATCACGGTATTCATAATAAAAGAGAAATGTTAAATGTAAAATCAGAAGAATGTTAAATCTGTGTAAAATGAGAAAACGCCGTATTTGCGCGGTTTTCAATGCTCTTCTCACATATTTCGGAAAATTTCAGAAAATAACCGGAGAAAAAATACAAAAAGGAATGAGAAAAAATCCGGACAGAACGGAGGACTGCCCATGGCATTTCCCCCGGCTTCTGTCCGGATTTTTCTGATATAATCTGCTGCCTTTTAAACTATTTTGCAGCAAAGTCACTCTACGGTAACCGATTTTGCCAGGTTCCTCGGCTTATCCACATCCAGCCCCTTCGCCACACTCACATAGTATCCCATAAGCTGCAGCGGAATGATGGCCAGACTGGTTGTAAAATACTGCTCCGTCTTCGGAACATAAACCGAAAAATCTGCCGTATCTTCAATATTATAATTTCCATAGAGGGTCAGCCCCATCAGATAGGCGCCGCGGCTCTTCACCTCCACCATGTTGCTGATGGTCTTCTCAAAAAGCGCTTTCTGCGTCACAACTCCGACTACAAGAGTGCCGTCCTCGATCAGGCTGATCGTGCCGTGCTTGAGTTCTCCGGCTGCATATGCCTCCGAATGGATATAGCTGATCTCCTTCATCTTCAGACTTCCCTCAAGACTGATGGCGTAATCGATTCCTCTTCCGATGAAGAAAATGTCCTTCGCATTGGCATATTTGCTTGCAAACCACTGGATTCTGTCTTTATCATCCAGCGTCTTCTGAATCTTCTCCGGCAGTCTGCCAAGCTCCGCCAGCAGCTCCCCGTAACGTTTCTCATCGATCAGCCCTTTGACAAAAGCCATCTGGATGGCCAGAAGATAAACCGCGATCAGCTGGGCGCTGTACGCCTTTGTCGTGGCCACGGAAATCTCCGGTCCCGCATAAGTATACATGATATAATCGCTCTCACGGGCAATACTGGAGCCGAGAACATTCACAATACCCAGAACCGGAATTCCCCGCTCCTTCGTCAGGCGCAGCGCCGCCAGGCTGTCCGCTGTCTCACCGGACTGGGAAACGATAATCACCATGGAATTCGGCACAAGTTTCGGGTTGCGGTAACGGAACTCGGACGCCAGATCCACTTCCACCGGAATATCCGCCAGATCCTCCAGAACATATTTCCCAACCATTCCCACATGATATGCAGAACCGCAGGCTACTATATAAATGCGGTCCAGTCCTTTGAGAACTTCATCCGTAAGTCCGCTCTCACCGAAAGAAATCCTGCCCTCTTTCACATATGCACCAACCGTATCCTGAACCGCTCTCGGCTGCTCGTGGATCTCTTTGAGCATGAAATGCTCGTACCCGCCTTTTTCCGCAGACTCAGCATCCCACTTGATCTTGACAACTTCTTTTTCAATCTCTTCCCTGTCCAGGTTGTAGAAATGAATCTCATCCCTGGAAAGCTCCGCAATCTCCAGATTACCGATGTAGTAAACATTTCTCGTCCGGTCCAGAATCGCCGGAACATCCGACGCGATCAGACAGCCGGTCTTACTCTTTCCTATAATAAGAGGACTGTCCTTGCGGGCTGCATAAAGTTTGCCCGGATAGTCATGGAACATCACGCCAAATGCATAGGAACCACGGATTCTCAGCATGGACCGGGTCAGCGCCTCAAGCGGACTGCCTGTCTTCTTATAATAATAGTCCACCAGCTTTACGGCGATCTCCGTATCCGTCTGGGAATAGAAAGTATAGCCTGATTTCTGAAGCTTTTCCTTGAGTTCCTGATAGTTTTCAATAATTCCGTTGTGCACCAGCACTACAGACCTGTCATCCGTGCAATGGGGATGGGCATTCGTCTCCGACGGCTCCCCGTGTGTCGCCCAGCGGGTGTGTCCGATACCGCAGGTTCCCGGCACTGCTGCCCCGCCGTCCGTCTTCTCGGACAGGATCTTCAGCCTTCCCTTCGCCTTGACAATCTCAATCTTGCCGGTCTCCTCGTTGCGCACTGCGATTCCGGCAGAATCATATCCTCTGTACTCCAGTTTCTCCAAACCCTTGAGCAGGATCGGTGCAGCCGGCTCCTCGCCTACATATCCAACAATTCCACACATTCTTATTTATCCTCCTTTTTGAATGTTCCGCTAAAAGAAAAAGGTAATAAAGCTCCCCCTCTTCTCTGAGGAATTTTATTACCTTGTAAAATGCAGCGTCTCCTTCATGCCTGATTACTCTAACAACTCAAATAACATACGTTTTCGTGGTCTATGATAACACCGGGATGGGGATGGTGTCAATAAAAAGAGGAAAAGGCAGGGGATAATCCGTAATTATGATATACCGATCAGACCGCTCATATCTATCAATACTTTGAAACAAATTATGAATTATACAAAAGCACATCCGGAATACATGAAAGATATTAAATCTACACGTTTAAGAACTGAATTCTTTTTCCTTTAAAAGCCGCCCCATAACAGAGCACCGTCGTATATCCTTCAAGCAGGAGATTTTTCATATACTGCTTTTTCTCGATCTGCCGGATTGCCTCCGCGCATTCTTTTTCAAGGTCAGAATCATCTTTTCCGGACCATTTTACCTCGATCACAATCGCACGTCTGCGCTCCTGCTCTTTCACAATAATGTCTGCCCGTCCGGTTCCCTGCTCGGAATTCGTCCGTACATCATAGCCCGCCCCGGAAAAGAGTCCCGCTACAAATGCATGGTAAAAGTCTTCCTTATAATCAAAATAACTGATCGTACTGAACAGAATATCCGTCACATCCCGGGTCAGCCGCTCATCTTCTCCGCTCCACCAGGCTTCAAACAGGCTGCTCCGGTCTCTCACCGAAATTTTCTCCTCAAACCATTTTTTCACTGTATCGCCGAACACAGTTTTTATCTCTTCATTCGGAATCCTCAGTGCTGTACAGCCTTTGACCGGATGCATTCCCTCCGGCAGATTCTCTGGCAAAACCTGTGTCAGATATCCGGTCAGATACAGAATACTCCACAGATTATCTTCCAAAGTTGTTGGCTCCGGTAAAAATACTTTCCTTTGCGACGCGAAGACAACCGGTTATTACCGCAAATTTCAGAGAAGGATTTGATTTCCATGCCATTCCCAGAAAACTTCGTATAACTTCAAGCATCTTTTCATAATATCCATTATCACTGGCTTTCGCGAGAGGAACGTCATATTCATCCAGCAAAAGGACCACATCCTGCCCATAATGCGTCTTCATCATACGCAGCAGAGTGTCCAGATCACATTGAACCTCTGTAATAAACCATATGCCATATCAAATTCTGCACCGTTCACATCTTTCAGTGTAAGAAACAATACCGGCCACTGGTTCATCCACTTCTCACAGAATTCCTTACCCTGTGCAACCGTAAGTCCCTCAAACAGTTCTCTGCTGTCTTTCCTGATATCCAAAAACTCTGCCAACATGCTCATGGTAAGCGTCTTTCCGAAACGCCGGGGCAGGGTAATCAGATTTACATCAAATGTCTCGCTCAACAGTTCCTTATTTGGTCTCTTGTTTGGTTCTTTCATGGTCCGTACCATGCATGCTGCAACAAATATTGCAATAATCTCCATCAGGCATTGCAATAACAGCCTCCATATCCATCATAATATCACCCGCCCGAGGGGATTGCAAGATACTATGGACTGCGATATAAATCTGCCACAAATCCTGCATTGCGGTCTGAAACAAAAAAAGCTATAATAAATTTGCCATATAAATTTCCAAAATAATACTCCTGCTCTTATAAAAGCGATCTCTGAGAGCCACAAAATAAGGCTCCTGGAGGTCGCTTTTTGCAGACTATTGAATCCGGGCAGCAAAATGTCGAATAAAGTCGAAATTTGTCCATTGTTTTGCCAGATTCTTCCAAATTACTATATTAACATAACTAATCCCGGAAGGAGCCTTGTCATGAATCACAAGCAATTAATTATCAAAATTTTAAATTTATTAGGAATGAATCGGCTGAACAGCGGTTACAACTACATTGTACACGGTCTGAATCTGCTTCTCGAGGACGACCGGCTGGTTTTAAGTATTGTAAAGTCGTTATACATAGAAATAGCCAACACCTATAATACAAGCTGGAAATGTGTTGAGCGGAATATGCGAAGAGTAATCAAAGGCGTCTGGATATCCGCAAACGACAAGCTGCTCAAAACAATATTTCAGAAAACATCGGCTGATAAAACTCCTACGAATAAAGAATTTTTAATCGGACTGTGCGATTTTATCCTGTCTGCAGATTTCATTCCCACAAAGGAAGAAATAGTAATTACATGTCCGATATCCCAGAAGTACTGTAAGGCATTTACAGATTATTGTATCTGTGAACTCCAGGCAAATAAATTATTGAAGTAGATTCCGAGAAGTCAGGGCACATTCATAGCCGAAAGCATCCAGCTTACATCAATTTTATATATATATTCACTCTGTTTTTATATATTCCCCGAAAAATATTCCATCCGGTGGTAAAATAGAACTGGTGATGCAAATGACGAAACAGGAATTCGGAGAACACATCCGGAAATTGAGAACGGAAAGAGAAATAAAACAGGAGACGCTTGCAAGGGATCTGAATATCCGCAGACAGACCATCTCATCTTATGAGCGCGGCGGCAGTCTGCCGGATATATATACACTGATGAAAATTGCCGATGTTTTTGATGTATCGCTGGATGAACTTGCAGGACGGGAATTCCCCAAAAGTGCTGATATAAAGGAATGATTGATACAATGATAGAGAGTATGATTCAGAATTCTGTAGGGAAGAGTCTGAGAGAAGTGAGAAATCGTTACGGCATGAATCAGGAAAACCTTGCCCTTAAGCTCGGAATCAAACGACAGACGATCTCCTCCTACGAACGCGGCGTTACATTTCCGGACATCTTTACTCTGATTCGTATCGCGGATGTTTTCAATATATCCCTGGATGAACTTGTGGGAAGAGAATATCCGCCAAAGCCAAAAGAGGTACCTGGGCGGATGCCGGCAAGAAGGAGCGTCAAAGACCGTTGGAACAGAAAGTGAAAATTTCATATAGCCAGGACTTTCGAACTTCTTTTT